>Ga0257110_1000059_pt1 | contig 59522 bp, 65 predicted proteins | sample LP_taG_7_FD_190184 | JGI IMG/M metagenome (GOLD analysis project Ga0257110, IMG submission 190184) | Marine microbial communities from Northeast Subartic Pacific Ocean, Canada - LP_J_2015_P26_10m | ecosystem: Environmental > Aquatic > Marine > Oceanic | place: Canada: Northeast Subartic Pacific...
ACATTATGGGTCGACTATATCTATCTAGATACCGATGAACGCAGACGTTTCGCGCAGGTTTCGCATGAATACCTTATTGAACAGGTGCAGGAGCAGATACTCCAGGGAGGTGTTTATGGAGACCACGAATTACGATTTAACCACCCGGTAAAAGAACTAATGTGGTTTTCTACTTTTACTTCCGGTGGACCTAATCGCTCAAACCTTTATTTTTTCCCTTCTGTATCATTACCAGTAGTAAGACATAGAGATTTAGCAGATGTTACCTATACATTAAAACTCAATGGACATGAAAGATTTAGTGCGAGGCCTCATACGTATTTCTCACGGGTTCAATTATACCAACATCATAGTGGTGATGGGTCTCAAAATGCCAATTTGGATGCAGAGGAAGATTTAGAAAAAGGCGATGATGGTGAGGATGTTAAAAGTATAGTGAACTATATATCGGATAGTATTTGTATCTATTCTTTTGCTTTAAATCCGGAAGAACATCAGCCATCAGGAACATGTAATTTTTCAAGAATAGACAGTGCTGTATTAAGCACCGGTAATATCGCTATAGCCTCTTCTACTGACCCAAGACTTAGGGTTTTAGGAGAGCTGAACGTGGGTGGGGGCGGGGTGCGGAAATGGACCGACGCACAACTAGAAAATACTGCTGAAGGTGATAGAAGCACACACGCATTAACAGCGAGAATTGTAGCGATTAACTACAATGTGTTAAGAATAATGAGTGGTATGGGTGGTCTTGCCTACTCTAACTAAAAATTACATAATATTTTTTACTTTTTTTTATTTAAATAATTACCTCATTAGTTTTATAATGAAGAGTATTCTATTTTTTGTCTCTGGTAAAGGTAGCAACCTTGGTTTTGTACACGAAAAAATAAATTCTAAGGAGTTGAGCGATTGTAAAATTGTAGGGGTTGTTTCAAATAAAGATTGTCTGGGTCTTTCGGATTCAATCAAAAAGAAACTACCGGTTTACTACCGTTCATGGGATAAATCCAGTGAACCCAGAGAAGAATATGACAAAACACTTCTAGCATTTGTAAATATTGTAAACCCTGATGTAATTGTACTTGCCGGTTGGGACCATATTTTGTCGCCAGCATTTGTAAACCATATGAATGATAAAATCCTTATTAATCTTCACCCAGCACTAATTAATACTTTCCCTGGAAACAGCGCGATTGAAGATGCGTGGAATGCCTCCAGAAATGGAACAGTCGATAAGACCGGGATTATGGTCCATACTGTTACAAATACACTTGATGTTGGTGAAGTTTTGGCGGAAAAAGAAATCCTAATTTCTAAGGATGATACACTAGACTCTCTTAAGACTAAAATTAAACAGAATGAGAAACAGGTTTTGTTTGAAGCTCTTTCGGGGTTTCTTCCTGCTGTATTTAAAACCGGTAAGGTGAAGGATATTTATAATGTTAATAAAAACCGTCTACTTATTATGCATACTGATAGGTTGAGTTCTTGTAATAAGGTCGTGTGTGAACTTGAAGGGAAGGGACATCTTCTATCTAATCTAACTAATTACTGGTTTACACAAACAAAGGATATTGTTGATAATCATGTTATCGAACAGAATAGTAATTATATTCTAGCTAAAAAGTGTACCCTAATTCCAATTGAATTTATTGTTCGTGGATATATTACCGGATCTATGTGGAAAAAATATTCTGCTGGAGAAAGACTTTTCTGTGGTAATAAACTACCAGAGAACCTTAAACAGTATCAAATTCTAGATAAATTTATTCTAACTCCTACTACAAAATGTGAGAATGATTTGCCTATTGACTATGACTATATTCTTGAACATAAACTTCTAACAAAGGATGAATTAGATTATATTTATGATAAGTGTTATAAGTTGTATGTTTCCGGACAGTATGAATGTGATAAGAAGGGTCTAATAATGTGTGATACTAAGTATGAATTTGGTAAAGCATCGGATGGAACTATTATGCTTATTGATGAAATTCATACAATCGAATCTACCCGATACTGGAAAAAGGGTTCGTATAAATCAAGAATTGCACAGGGTCTATCTCCTGAAAATCTAGACAAAGATATTATTAGAGAGTATGTTAATAAGGGACTAGATGTGCCAGAAGATGTTCTCGAGACATTGTTAACTTATTATAGGTATGTCTATGAAACTCTATCTGGTGATCTGATTACAGAAGTTTCTAGTTATAAAGACCTAGATATTAAAAGTATAATTGATAAATATAATAATATTTAGGAAATTATACCTTAATCATAGTACATATATGAATAATTTTTTAGTAGCCTGGAATACCCAAAACCTATTTTATATAACTACTTTAATAAGAAGTATAAATAATAAGACAGAACTAGAGAGAATAGGTGGGTTTATAACCGAATATAAATACTTAGAACCTTCTTCAAATAAAGGTAGGGTATTTGTTTTAAAAGTATTGGAAATTTTTTTAAAACATTCTGATTTATATGGCTATAAATATGATATTTTTAATTTAAATAAATTTGTTAGTTGGAAAGGAATACTGACATTTTTAAAACACAATAACCCCAAATACTACTATAATCAGATTGATTATTATGGATTTACACCATTGTTAGATTGTGCTAGATATGGAGATTTTAATACATTTCTTTATTTACTTGATAAAACTGACGTTAATAATTATTTTATATATGGAAATAATCAAAACACATTCAATATTTTTAGTTGTTCGATTTATAACAAAGATCTTCGTATTTTTGAATATATTTTTAACAATAAAAAATTAGTCGAACTATTCTCCCCATTGTTTGGTTCCCCAACATATAATAATCCTACTCCCAAACAGAATTACTGTTGTAATTTAATCTACTCATGGATTGGTAATAATAATAATAATAATAGTAAAAATATCTATAAAAAAATATGTAAATTACAAGAAATAATTGGTTCAACCACATTTATTAATCCAATTTTACCTTTAATACCGGTTGATATATTGTGTAAATGTATAAGAAAGTTTTATAATGTTATAGACATAACTCATATTAGATTTACTATAGCTAAAGAAACAACTGTTATAAAATTACTATTTAATATTTATAAATCAACGGATGATTTTAGAAGTATGATTAACTTATATAAATATTCTGTAACTAATTACAAATGTAATAAACTAATTGCAAATGAAATATATTATTGTTGTGGTAAATATATAACAAATTCAAATTATATAGAAATAATTATATATCTTATTAAAAATAATAGTAAATCAAATCTGAACTATTTACAAGAATTATTTATGTTTTTTTATAGTAAACTAGATTTTAATATATCACCTGTTTATATACTAGATAATAGAACAGACTATTATGCTTATCAAGTAATACATTATATCTATCTATGTGGGTTAAATAGATTAATAAAAGTTAATGACTATGTAAAAAAAAACGACTATAATAAAGTAATTTGTAAATGGGAAAATACATTAAAATTATTAAGAAGGGTTTGTAAGCGAAAGGTGAACTTTATAGAATATGACTACTCTAAAACCCTAAAAAATATAATTCATATATATACAAATTCGAATAAAACTTTAATTAATTCTAATGCTTGTAATAGTACACTGAAAAATATTGCAGGATTAAGTAATACTATTTATATAACAGAAAAGGCAGATGGTATAAAAACTGATCTAAAGGTGAATAATTGTTATCCAAGTATAGATTATTTTGATATAATGGATGTATTTAATTTAGATAGTATAAAATGCGAACAAATTAATATAAATAATACTACTGTATATATAGTAATTGAATCATTTGATATAAATAATTATCTAAGAAAACAACACCCCTATGTAAAAGATTTAACAACAGATTTTAGTTTTGATGATAAACTATATGAAAGGACAGAAGTAGAATCCTTTAAAAATTATATAAATCAAAATAAACATAAATCCAAATGTTTATGGTGGCCTAAAATAGTCTGGTCTATTTCCAAAACCGATTTATATAATGATTTTATAAATATAAAAAATTTATCATATTCTATTTTTGAGACGGATGGGTGGATTTTGTTAGATGGAGATAATATTATTAAACTAAAGCCAGATAGTCATATTACATTAGATTTATTATTTATGAATAATTCATTTTACTATCATAATTCGATTAAATTTAAAAATATATATAAATCATTAACTAATAATTCCATTGTAAATGGAGTATATCGATGTTATTATAATAAAATTAATAAAATATGGTATATAGGAGAGGAACGGTTAGATAAAGTCTTAGCAAATAATCGATTTATTGTAGAAGAAATAGAGAATTATTTTAAACATGGATGGACTATTGAAGATATTTTAGTATTTGATGATATTCCAAAATATTATGAACAGAATGATTTTTCATTTGTAGATAGAAATATTACCTATTTAAATCGACTAATTTGTAAGATATGCTATAAAAAAGATATATTAGATATCGGATGTGGATTTTCTTCTAATAAAACGAAACGTATTTCAAGTTGCAATAAATATCATGGATTTGATTGTGATATTTCTATGATGGAAAACAATAATGAATTTAGTCTAGTAGATATTAATGATAACTGGACGAAATATACAAATAAACAAAATATATACCTAAGTAATATAGACGTTGTTCTTATGTTAAATACTATACACTATTGCACAGATCATAATAAACTTATTCAAAATCTTTCTCAAGTTTGTAAGAGTGGTACAACAATAGTAATTAAATTTTTAAACAAAAGATTACTAAATAAAATTATATCTAACAACAATATTATAGTAAGTGGTTCTAATTTTGTAAAATTTATAAACAAAACCCAAATAAAATATTATTATTCTGGTCGGTTTATAAAACCCAAAATAGAGTTTGTTTTATCTGATTTGGAAATAATTAAACTTTTTACAAAAAATGGGTGGAAATTACAAGAACAACAAGATTTTTTAACAAATACACAATGTATATGGGATAATTATATTGATTGTTTTTCTATATTAGTGCTAAAATATTTAAACTAATATCCTAAGTAGTATTAATAGTGTAACTTGAACTATTAATCCAGAAATACCATCATGATATGCGCCATTTAAATGTCCTAATTTTTTATAGTAAGTTTCTTCTAAGTGTGGAAATAATTTGCTCCATTTCATAATAAATCCATATAGTCCGCTTATTATAAAGGATACTAGTAAAAATTTCATAATTTCATAAATGGAACTTTTTTGCGATGGAAAGCTTATAAGATTTAGTATTATATATTGTGTGGTCGCGCCTACAAATGCTGCAACTAATGCGGCAGAAAGTAGAGTGTGTTTTTTAAAATAAGGAATTAGATATTCTATAAATTTATGGGTTTTAAAATACTGTGGTAGTTTGTCATAGTTCTCTGCCATTATTCTCAAAACAACATCCCATAACCCGGTAACTATAAATGTTAGTATTATTAGATTACATTGATTCATATACAAATAGACTATATTATTTTTTATTTAGAGTATTTTATATAATTATAAGGGTCTTATTAATTAAATAATATATATTAATAAAATTGACTTAATGAAAAGACGATATATATAAGTATAATAAAATGAGTCTTCCTTTCCATAACATGACTGTTGATATCAATCAAATGTGGTTCAAATCGCATAAAGATTTGATTCGTAAAGTTGCACGAGAACTTGGGTCGGTTGACAAATCAGATGAATTGATTGAGATGTTTCTAGGACCCCAGACTAAATTTAAGAAACACAAAGATCCTAATGCCCCTAAGAGGCCAAAAACCGGGTTTCTAATTTTCTGCGATGAGTTCCGGGGAAAGGTTAAGGATAAACAACCAGATCTACAGATGTGTGATGTTATGAAGGAACTTGGGAAGATTTGGGGTTCTTATACAGACGACCAAAAAGAAACCTATAATCAACAGTATCGTGATTCGCGCAATGATTACGAGGAACAACTCGAAGAATACAATATGAATAATTATTAAGTTTATAAAGTTAGATAGTCTACATTATTAAAGGATATTTTATTGCTAAAATTATTTTCTATAAAAGATTTTAGTATTTTTCCACTTTTTTCTTTTCCATAATTATTTAAGTATTGCTTTCTTGGCTCTAAACTTTCAATATTTTTCAGAATATGTTTGGCTCCATTTTCAATATCATCGAGATTTTTAAATAGAACCCCATTTTTTTCATTAATATATTTCCACCCACCAACGATATGATAATTCAATAATGCAGGTAGATCCGTGCATAATGCTTCTGTTAGAACTCTAGGAGATGCGTCTGTTTTATTAGGTAGTAGAACAAATTTTGATTGTCTGTAGCTATTGATTAATTCTTTTTGAGATAAAAAATCGGTAGTTGTTAATAAATGATCACAATTTTTAGGCATAGGGCATCCTTTTCTACCAACAATTAAACCTTTTAATTTTAATTTACCACTTAATATTTTTATACATTTTACACCTAATTTCCAATTTTTGTTTTCAGATACCCATCCATAACAGTCATCTGTTTTATCTTTAGGACAAACGTATATATAGTCATATATCTTCTTTACAGATATATCTGGTTTATAAAGGCTATAGTTAGTAAAATCGGATTCTGAAATTAAAGCTTTAGGCATAGAATTAGAAATATATTTATCTGGGGTTCTAAAACAGTGCAACCATCCATCTAGAAGTTCCATATAATTATATGTCCACGCCTTTTCCTTTGGATTATTTAAAACGTCAAACTTATTTGTAGTTATTTTAGGGAATTCATTATAACTTGCTATACCAAGTATTAAAAAGTTATCTTTTTTATATTTTTTATATTGTTCCCATGATGAATCACGTGTAAATGGATGTGACAAAAGAACTATTTTTAATTGGTTTCTATTATTATCGTATACATTAACAAATGGACGTTCATCACTAGTTGGAACGCTAAATCTTTCTGTAGATTTTAGTGTATGGTGTCGGTAATATAATATTAGGAATAGTATAATATAAAAAATTATTACTATCATATAATTTAATATTTTATTTTATTATTATAATGGCAAACAAAATTAGAAATACAAAAAAAAACAAACGGGTTTATAGTAAAAAAAAATCGGTAAAAAAAACTAGTAAAATGAAGGGTAGTGGATTATTTGATGCAATTAAAAAGGGATTTGGTACAATTCAACAGGGATTGGTCAAAAATAATACATTAGATGAAGCGAGTGTTAAAACCAGTATAGAAAAAAAGGTTAATCTTAATAATAAATTACTATATATTAGCAATAATTTTTCGTCTATAATTAATAAATACTGGGATAAACTTCTTACTAAACAATTAGATAAACAAACGTTAGATAAATTAATATCTATGTTGAAAGGATTCGGTTATTATGATAGTGAAGAAGTTGAAAAAATAGTTACTAGATTCGGAAATATATCTAATATTAAAAAACAAGATATTAGAACATGTATAAGTTTATATATATTTCTTGATAATCTATTTGAATTAAATGATATTTCTTCACGATTTTTAACAAAATCAAATAAAACCGGAGAAATTCAAACTGATATATGGCTTGCTTTAAAAGAAATCGTTTCTGAGGTTTCATCGGAGATAGATTTTAATACAGTTTATAAAGAAAAAAGAGAAAAAAAAATAGAAGATTTACTTGTTAACTTTAAAAACATTAGCGAGTTTTATAAAGCAGATGTTCCTCAACTCGTACAAACACCATCTACAACCCCATCGCCATCGCCATCACCATCACAGGAAAGAACCCCATCGCCATCACCATCACAGGAAAGAACCCCATCGCCATCACCATCACCTGAACCACCGTCGGGAAGAACACCATCGCCATCACTATCACCAGCAAGAACCCCTGGACTCAATAGTTTATTACCTCCGCCTAATACAGGATCAACTACAGGTATAAGAAATAATTTAAATAGAAAAAAAAATAGGGGTTCATCTTCACCAAGAATAAAATATAATAATAATAATAGTAGTAGAGTTTCTCTATCACCAAGTAGAAAAATTAATAGGAATAGTGTTTCTCCATCACCTTCACCATTTCCTATAAATTCTAATAATCGCATGAATAGAACTAAAAAGAAAGTAGTTACAGTTACAAACCCAGCATTTAAGTTTCCCTCAAAATTATAATTAAATATTAATAAAATTGATAAACTTAAAGTTTATATTGATAAATACAATATCAATACATAATGACTGAAATCTACATCGAAGGAAACATTGGGACGGGTAAGACAACCTTTTTGGATTTTTTGGCCAAGTTGTATAAGAATGACACAGTAGTATATGAACCTGTAGACCAGTGGCTTTCTACAAAGGATTCTGATAATAAAAATATACTGGATAAATTCTATAGTGATCAGGAAAGATGGTCATTTACATTCCAGATGAATTCATTTATTAGTAGGATTAAGGCAGTTGATGATGCACCAGAAAAAAGGATAAAGTTTGTAGAAAGGTCTGTTTTTACTGATAAGATTTGTTTTGCGAAAAATTGTTTTGAAAATGGTAAAATGTCTAAAATAGAATATGATATTTATTGTAATTGGCATACATGGTTGTGTAAAAAATTTGATATTACGCCTAAATATTTCATCTATCTAAAGACAAATCCTGAGATGAGTGAAGAACGAATTAAAAAAAGGTCACGAACCGAAGAGTCTGGGATTCCACTTGAATATCTTAAACAGTTACATAATAACCATGAAGAATGGATGAAGGATAATGTATCTAAAGGTATAAATGTTTTGTATCTAGATGTATCTACAAACTTTTATGAAAATGATGAAGAAAGGGCAAAAATTATAGAGCAAGTAGAAACATTTATTAATCGTGATGTAATCGTTACCAACTAGATTATTTAATTTCTATAGTCATTTATATTTTTTATTTAATGTGCGAAGGCTAATCCGGCCATTCCACCAACGATTTGTAGTATATTATAACTTACGGCATATACTCTTATTTTCCGTTGTTTAGTACCAAGACTACTAAACTCCATTTGAACTGTATCAAGTCTAGAAAAATTACAGGCACCACTTGGCTGATATTCTCTAGGATTTAGTGAGAAGGAGTAGCAATAGATATGTTTGTTAGGTATTTCATGTTTTGCTAGGTATGGCTGTACTTTTCCAAAATAGGAAGCATTTCTTTTTTCAAATCTATTATGTCCATTCATTTTTAGACACATAGTTCCAAAGTTTTCCATAGCATTACTATTTCCCATAAAGGAACCAGATTCTAACCCATTAATTACAGTATTATCAAAAGGCCCCGCACTATAATTAAAGTAATCATTACCCCCTCCATCAACACCAGCTGTTTCTATAGTTATTCCAGTAGGATCTAATAATGGTGGTCTAAATATATCTGGGTTTGCTGTATTTTGTGATGAATTGACTTCTGTATTTCTACCAAAATCAGTAAATACCCATATTAACTCTTTTACTGGATGAGTAAAGAAAAGATCTATATCCTGGTTCTGACTGTTTACTTCTATTTCTTCAACATTTAATTGGACCTGTTCAATTAAATAAGAGTGTTTTGACTGTGCAAACCTTTTTCTTTCCTCTTCATCTAAAAATATATAATCACACCACACATTAATATCTGGTGCTGTATCAATTGCCGCCTGTGTTTTGTGTGAAGAGACTATAAGATTTTCTAAAGCTCTAAAGGTAAAGTTAAGTTTAACCTCGTGATACTGCAAAGCAATAAGTGGAAGTGCTACTCCTGTGTTTTTACAGAACCAGAAATTAAGAGGTATCATAAGATGTAATATAGGGACCTGTCTATTCTCTGGACCAGCGGTATTAACAATTGGGAAACTCCCTTGTTTATTAATCATCAGACGAACTAATTTATCTCTTTCATTTAGTTCATTATTAATATCCATCCAAACAGAATCCTGTTTATCCATCTGGTTCCCTCCTATATCTATAGAACACTCTTTAATAAAAGCACATCCAGTATTATTACACCATGATGTATAGGTAATATCGTTCTGATCATTATCATTAAGACCTTGTATAGATGGTAAATTTGCTTCAACCCAAACATTGGATAGCAAATCCCCACTTCGTGAAACTATAGTACTAACATCAAATTCGGAATAAGAAGAGTCGCCATCTATAGTTTGTTTAATAGATTCAATAGAAAAATTTGTGTGTCTTCTAAAGACACTTTTAAAAAAAGTCATGTCAGGTGTACCTGTTAGATATGCATTCTGTGCTCCATAAGCAACTAACTGTATTAATCCACCCATTATTATATATAGTTATTATAATTTATTGTGAAAATATTAACGCTGCTTTACCATTCATAATTCTAAATATGTTATAGTTAACAGCAAAAATTGTAATCTTTACATCGCTATTTGTAATAGGTTCAGTAAATCTTAGCAACTGGTGGCTCGAGTTAGAAAGATTCTTTACACCACTCGGCGAATATTCATCTGGATTTAGCGAAAAAGAATAGCAGTAGACGTGCTTATTCGGGACTTTGTGACCATACTGAGCCGGCAACGATGTTCTAAGGAATGATGCCTTAAGTTTATCAAACTGAGTTTCACCACTAATATCAAGCTGGAATGTATCAAACCATTCGCAACCCTGATCGTGATTACCATAAATATTATTACCACCATGAGTAGGTTTTCTGGACGACGTATTATTCTCTTCGCCTCCAAGAGAACCACAAGAATAATCAAAATAGTCATTACCGTTGGCACTTTTTACAGCGGTGGCGAGAAGATTATTAGTAGCGTTATTAAATGCCACACCATTACTATTATAAGAAATATTCTTGGTTGCGTCCACATCAGCATTTGTGGCTGTAGCAGCAGTACCCTCAAACCGGGTTCCGTGTCTAATAACCCATACTAATTCTTTAACAGGGTGAGAGAAATTAATTCGAACCTCACTCTCAAAATCTTCCTGTTTCTCCTGTAAAGTTTCAATTAAATATTCGTGTCTGTTTTGTGTAAAACGCCTGGTTTCATCAATATCTAAATGAATAATTTCACTGAAAAATGTAACTTTAGGATCGGTAATTGTATTGTTTGTTGTGGAATTTACTCCATTGGTAGTATTCACAAGATGTGTAAGTTTTCTATACTTAACAACAAAATCCACAGAAGCTCTGTCAATCGAGCATAGTGGAAGTGCGAGACCTGGATTTTTATTAAACCAGAATTTGAATGGAATAATCATGTGTAGTGGCTCAAGTCTTTTACTGGAAGTTAGGTATGCGTTTTTTGCTGCGTGTTTATTTAATCCCATGTGTTCTAATTCATCTTTATCATTAAGTTCATTGTAAACATCTAGCCAAACACCAGAATGAGTATCAATTTCATTATTATTAATTTTGAGTTTGCACTGTTCAACAAAAGCATGAGCAGTATTATTCGTCCAGTTCATATACTCTTCACTATCAATATCATCATTTGTAACATTTAGATCTACCTCTAGCCAACATCTATGTAAAAGCTGGCCACCACCATCATTAATAGTATAAACGATTTCTTTACCATTAACATTCGGTTGGTCACCACTCTGAATTTTCTGTTGTATCGCAAAATGTGAATGTCTGCGATAAACTGCCTTGAAAAATGTAATCTGGGGATTTCCCACTATGAAGTCTGTTTCTTGTGTAATTTTTCCTACACCAACCATATAAATTATTAAAAGAAAAAAAAGTATTGTATTATACTTGTTTAATTAATAAACTTAATTATTTTATAAAAAATATTTGTCTCTATAGACTCTATACCCTTATTGTTTAATTTTAATTCTTCTAGCAATTTTAAGTAGTATCCCAAATTGTATATGTTTATAGACATAGAATTTTTAAAAATTTTGGGTAGATATAGATTGATAGTTTTAAGGTTAATAAATTCTAATGAGTTTTTATTAAGTAGTAATGAGTATTTTAAATCTATATTTTTATTAGTATCTGTTTGTTTATTATTATTTATTAAATAAGAATTCCTAGATATTTTATAGGTATTATTATAGTCTATAAGTTCCCATTTCATATATTTATACAATAAATAGTCTAGATTATCTGAATCCGAAAAGTTTTTATATATACTAATTATAGTTTCTAATTTATTAGATATTTTATTTTTTAAGATATATTCTATAAAATTTTCATAAAACAACATATATGCAAAATTTTTATTAATATTACAACTATAATTTTCATATCCACTATATTTTTTAAAATGATTTTCTATATATTTATAATCATTTAATTCTACATTTTTATAGCTTGTAATCATTTTATTGTTTCCATTTAATTCAGTAAATGATTGTTCTAGATTAATTATGACTTGTCTTATATCAAATTTACTTTTTTCTATAATATTTTTTACTAATTTTTTATCAAATACTATATTTTCATTCTCAAGAATTTTTTTACAATAATTTTCAATAGATTCAAAATCTGGCATTTTTATTTCTATAAAAAGACACTTCGATTTGTATGGTTTCATTTTTTTATTCAAAGAATCCGAAATAATAATGAATGGATTATATTTTAAATATCTAAATTTTTTTTTTGAAAATATAATTGATAACAAATCATTAAACATATAGACTTCTTTATTAGTTAATCCTTCTATTTCATCAAGAATAATACTAATTTCCTTTGTATTTTTATTAAACATATTTAAAATATTTTTTTTATGCAAAATATCATTAATATCTTGGTTAAAATCCTTTTTTTTTGTTAGATTCGAAAGATTTTTTTCCTTAATTTCATATTTAAAATAATTCAAAAAGGTATGGGCTATGATTGTTTTTCCACAACCTAATGGTCCATATAAATATAAACAATTATGTCCTGATTTATTATTTTTAAAATTATTTAACCATTCAAATATTTGGTCATAATTAATTTTTGAAATTAATAAATCTTCTGGAATTTTTGGTTTATATTTATCTAACCAATTCATTCTATAATATTCATATTTAGTTTTAAATACATAAATTATCTATACCTTCCCAAGATATTCCACATTCTTTTGCCCATGTACATTTATAATAATCCGAATCCTTAGTTTTAAAAACCGCTTCATTAAAATCCATAATTTTATCAGAAGTAATACTACAACTACCTATGTTATGTACGTTTTTACATTTAGTATCATCGACTACTTCCCACATATCAGGACATTTAGATTTCCATGGTGGAAAACTTTTAACGTTATTATTTTTTAAAAAAAATTTATTATATATTATATAACCAATAAGAACTGATAATACTGTTATAATTTTCAAAACAAAAAATAATAGTCTATTCATATAGAATAATATAATATAAATTTTAAAGAGCAAATGGATTATTTGGACATATATTACAACTTGTTGTGTCCTTTTTAACAGTAAGTCTATAATATCTATAATTTATAAATATATACAGTATACTAAAAAAGAAGGCATAGAGGGCGGAAGAAAGACGTTTAAATATCCCTAGTTTTCTAGAACAAGACATAGATACAGCTACTGCTATAAGATTTATTGTAAATAACCCAAGGATAAATATATTTGCCATAAATTTCTTAAAATATTGTTTTACCTTATAATAAGATTTTTCCTTTTTTAGTGTATTTATTTGTTTTTGCAATTTTTTCTTTTTATTAAGATCATCGGTATTAACCATGCTTGATATTAATTTATTAATTTTACTATCAAATGATACTGTATCTATACCACTGGATTTAAGGTCTAATTCATCTAGAATAACTTCAGACATTATATATAAATAGTATAAAAAAATAAGTAATACATTTATAATTACTATAATAAATTATATAGACTTTACATATTGGTATAAGCTATTTAGGTTAGTGTTTTTTTTTACAAATATTTCATATTCAATTTGTGATTTTAATGACCAACAATTATACGTTGATATAAGGTTATAGGTCATTGAATTTAGGTGTATTGGGTTGTCTCCATTTATAATCAACTTAAATTCGGTATTATCTATTAATTTTTTAACATCTTTTATTTTTTGTATAATCAAATCATTATCTTCACTAATTCTAAGTAGTGTTAGAAGAGTTTTTACTTCTGGGCGAATCATTTATTAAACTTATAGTTATAAAAAAAATCAATTTTTTTGTTTATATATAAAGAATTATACATAATACATATAATGTCAATCCTTTGGTATTTTATGTCGATAATCCCTTCTATTCTTTCACTATCAACGGTTATAGATTATACACTAGTAGATTCTGGTAAATATATATTTTCAACAAGTCTAAATGACACCTATATTATTAATAGTTACGATAATTTGGAAACGTGTAAAGATGGATGTAGCAATAGTAGTTTATGTGTAGGTGTATCTAATATGTATAATAATTCAGTACAAACCTGCAATCTTCTTACAGAACTTGGGACACCTATGTCCACCTCTCTAAATATTTCTAGCTATCGAAAACTGACAAGGTATTATGATGATGATGATACACATACAATTTATGGATTTATTGAAACAAGTGGCATGATGTTTGAACTTATTGATACAGATGTTTATATTGATATGAATCATAATGGTAAGCACGATGTAGATGAACCTATTACTACTTCCTATAATGGTAACTTTAATTTTACTGATGTTAAAGATGGTACTTATCTAATCCGGGAAGTTACCCCACCAACTTGCACACAATTACTACCAGGTGTTTGGGGTTATGGCGATACTATCGATGGCGATGGATATGTTGATAACATTGTATATTTACATACCTATAAAAATGAAATTACTGGAGGAAATCTAGAGAATTCAAATCTAGCGATTTCGAGTGATTTTGTTCTAGGTGATAACCAAAATACATATCTTACCTTTTTTCCGGATGATACTATTACTGTATCTTTTATTGACGAAACTATTATAGATACTCCTGGGGTTGATCTTATTATTAACACGTATAATAATTCTTCAACGCAGGCTCATGTTAGTGTTAGTCATAATGATGTTGATTATGTTTTTATTGGTGTGCTTAATACAAGTAATACTGGGTTTGATCTTAGTATTCTAAACTATACACAACATATTAGTTATATTAAACTACATTTCTTTGGAGATAATCATACAGATGGTATTAATATAGTAAGTGTAAAAGTCGCAGATGATAGTATGTTTTCACCTTCATTTGGATTTATGGTTAGTGTTCCAATGAATCCAACTTATAATGTGTTTTTTGTTAATGATTGTCATTATTGGTATTGGTGTGAACTCCATTGTATGTTTGGGACATTAGATGAGAATGAATCATTGTCATGCTATAGTGGTTGTCAACTATTCGATAAAACATATCAATGTAAATGTGATGAAGAAGAAATAATTAAACTCGACCTAAATTATACTGATACTTTTATAAAAGAAAGTTGTGTAAATGGGTGTGAATACGAAATGAACCAATATATGTTTCCTGACTTTAAGGTTTATAAAAATTCAGTAGGTACAAGTAATCCCGCAAATATCATTAATAAACTTAATATTGATTACTGCACTTCTAACGAAAACTATAACTGTCTAAACAAATTTAGAAATAAATGTGACCGAAGAGACATGTGTGAATCTATTTCTATTGGTGATAATCACCTCATTAATTATAATAACACTGAAAGATATTATGATGAAGGTTCTTATCTAATTGTTAAATCTGAACTTATTGGTCCTGATGGATTAGATTATATTACTACTTCCACGACTAGTTCTACTTATACATCCACTTCCACGACTAGTTCTACTCATACATCCACTTCCACGACTAGTTCTACTTATACATCCACTTCCACGACTAGTTCTACTCATACATCCACTTCCACATCTAGTTCTACTCTTACAACCACATCCACGTCTAGTTCTACTCTTACAACCACTTCCACGTCTAGTTCTACTCAAAACTTTACTAGACCAATAACCGTTTATACTAACCTAACTAATAATCATACACACCCAGTTCCCTATAATACAACAGTTGAATCTAATACCATAACTACAGTTCAAAAAAATACTAGTACTACTACGCAAACAGTTACAACCACAAGTAATAGGATTGTTACTAATCCATCAGACTCTGATAGTTCTAAGGATGATGATAATGATGAAATGGTTATTATTTTTAGTATCTTTGGAGCGCTTGCTTTTATTGTTCTAGCAGTTATTATCTACACACTAATATTTTGTAAAAAAACTCCAGATGTTCCTACTACAGTTCCAGAAAATAGAACAACAACCTCTTTTGAAAATCCTATGTATACTAATAATGATCTATATCAAAAGTCCCTTCCAGAAGAACCACATACATACGATGAAGATGCTAATTATATTGATATTAAATAAATAATAGTAGTTAATGTATATAATATAGACCCCCATATAGAATCTATAATAACAGTTTTAAGATCCCAGTTTTTAAAAATAGCCATATTTGTAAAATCGAATAAACAATACATACAGAACCCTAATACAGCAGAATCTATTATACTTTTTTTTTTACTCTGATTCTTGATATTTTGAAATACAAAATAGTACCAAGAAAACAGTATTATACTATATGCACCAACCGCAGGCATTATTTTTAGTTCTAAAGGAGATTTTTGAATTTTTGTAACTAAATTATTATAATAATTTTTGGTTAATGTAAGATAAATCGAATCTAATATCAAAAATGTTATTAAAACACTAAACAACATATATAATAATAAATTATTTAATTAAATATATAACCTAAAGACAATTTATTCTATTTTTATATGGGAGATATTGAAACCTTTAATAAAACTGGATTTGTTTTAATTAAAAATTTTTTTACAGAAGAAGAGTCTGAACAAATTGTAAACTTTGCAAATACACTTGAAACCTGGAACGAAACTGTTAATAAATGGATGATTTTTTTTGAAAAGGAAAAAAAGAAATCAAGAATCGAACAATTTATTGATTACTACCCAGAACTAAATAAATTTATGAAAACTAAAGTATATCCTAAAGTAAACAGTATTTATGGTTCAGATATGAATCTTTTCAAGGATAAATTAAACTGGAAACATGGTGGAGGTAATGGATTTAATGCACATCAGGATCACCCAGCCTGGACTGATTTCGAACCCAATATCTATATATCAGTTGCTTTATTTGCTAATAATTCAACTAAACAAAATGGGTGTTTACAATTTGGTAAAGGAGAAACCAAATTCGTGAAGGAATGTGATTATAATAAAGAAGGTATGGGGGAAATAAAAAAAGAAATTGAAGATAAATTAGAATGGGATTTTTCAGAAACAACACCGCGTGATTTGTTGTTATTTGATTCGTTTGTTCCACATAGAAGTTTTAAGAATACTACCGACCATTCGAGACGTATTTTCTATTTTACATTTAATGACACAAATTTTGGGAATTTATATAATGATTATTTTATTACAAAAAGAAATAATTTCCCCCCAGATATAGAACGCACAAAAAAAGTTAAATTAAATAATAATAAATATAATTTAGCAAATCCTATATTATAAATTCTTCGGGGTATGGTCTTTCTAATGGGTCCCATTTACAACATGTAAGAACTAAATTTATAATACTACTTTCGGTATGAAGTTCCATGAATCTATAGTGTTTAAATGCATAAATTAATCCTTTATGTAATAAATACGTTGGTGAATTAATATTATCATAAAATGAATGGATAGTTGGAAATTTTTTAATAAAATTATAATTAGGGCTGTCTAATATAATGTTCTGGTTTAAAAATAATTCATCATTTTTTTTATAAGGGAATAATGGGGTTCTATAAAATATTTCATAAATAACACACCCTAAACTCCACATATCTATTTTACAATCAAACTTAGTACCTAATAATATTTCAGGTGCTCTATAGTAAATTGTTTGTATAACATTGTGATTATATTTTTTATTTTTTGATAAAGATATACCAAAATCGATAATTACTATATCCTTTAATTTACTATCTTTAAAAAGTATATTGTCTGGTTTAATGTCGCAATGTATAATATTATTTTTTTTTAAGTAAATCATTCCATTGTTTATTTTACGAGCTATATTAGTAGTTTCGTCAACAGAACTAGTATAATTCTTTATATATTCTTTAAGAGAAATATCATACATTTTAAGAATCGTATATTCTGTATTATCATAGTAAAAGGTTTCTAACAGTTTTATTATATTATTCTTTTCTTTTGATTTAAGTTTAGATAAAATATTTATTTCATTTTTAAAACACTTATTGTTTGTATTTATTTTTAGTGCAACTGTTCTTGAATTTAATTTATCATATACGCTATAAACAGTGCTAAATGAACCTGACCCTAATTTTTTATTAAATGTAAATCGTTTCAAAAATGTATTATTATATGGTTCAGTATGTATTATATTCATAATATATACATATTTAAAATATATTATTAAATAGTATGTTTAACAAGTATTTAATAATAATATTTTTGTTAGTTTTTTTTATTCTTTATAAACTTTTTATAAATGGAGAACATTTTACAGAAAAAAAAAATGAAAAAAAACTAGACCGACCATGGGTTAATTTATATGATAATAATGGAAACATATTAAATGTAGCATTATTATCGCGTCCATTTTATAAGAATGATGATGAAGAAATATATAATAAATCTATTAAAAATAAATTTAATATATTAGGAATATCTAGTTATCAGGAATTTCCTAACCAACCATACAACCCTAGAGATGGATATAACGATACTACAAATAAATATAACTATAAAAAATGGATAAATATGTGTAAAGGGTGGTTACATTGTTTTAGGAATCCAGATGATTATTTGCCCAAAAATATGAAACGCGAATTAATTAGTGAATCCGATTTTATAGATTGTCAGATTCATAAAGAAAATAAAGATGTAAAAAAAAAATACGATTTCCTATATATTTGTCATAGGGATGATTTAAAAAACTGTAGTAAAACAGAATGGGTTGCCTATAATAAAAATCTTGAATTAGCGGAAAAGTGTATAAATATTCTTTGTAAAAAAAAGAAATTAAAAGGGTTGCTTGTTGGTAGAGAAGGTTGTAAAATAGACGGATGTACCAATCTAAATATAGATTATACAAAAAAACTGGATTATTATGATCTTGTAAAAAAATATGATGAATGTAAAATAATTTTTATACCGAATGTTCATGATGCATCACCAAGAGTATTATGTGAAAGTTTAGCCCATAATTTAAGATGTTTAGTAAATACAAAACTAGTTGGTGGATGGAAATATGTCAATGAAGAAACCGGCGAATTCTTTAATGATGAAAATGATTTTGAAGAAAAAATAGATACAATTTTAACCAATTATGATTCCTATTCCCCCAGAAATTTTTTTGTTAAAAATTATGGCATAAAAAATGCTGGAAAAAAACTAAAAGATTTTATATATAGTATATTTGGGGATAAAATAGATATTCCAAAAGAAAATATTGAATATGTAACACCAGAATTTCCCAAAAACGGATGGATTTCATGCAAACTTAAATAATTTAATATAAATTACTATTTCCGATCTTAAATTTGTTGTAATGATTCTGAGCTGATTCATATTCGGGCCATTTAAGCGCACCACCTAAACTCCTAGTTCTGTAAGCATAAGAATCATCATTTATTTTACGGTCACCACGGGAAGTAAATGACTCTTTTTTAACTAATATATAGACAACAAATAGTATAAGAATTAAAGCAAGTATAAGTATAAGTTCCATTATATTAATATTAGAAATTAATTATTTTCTTCTGAGACTTCGGTTAATCCATCAGTACTATTCTCGGAAATACTATGTCTAAAAATAACATAAAATATATTCAGAAGAGAACCCAGTATACAAAGAATGCCTATACAAATACTAATATCCGATAATCCCAACATAAATATCCCACACAAAAATTGTATACTAAAATTGACTATATTAATATCTATATCTATTTTTTCAGGATAAATCTTTAAAAGAGCAAGAACAAAAGTCATACACAAAATAAATGTATTAACAATAAAGATTAAGGCATTATATCTTTTACTAATTATAGTATAATTACTAATAACTGTTATAAAAAAACCTATAATCGTTAAAAGATTACAAAAATTAATAGCATTAATTAATTCTACCATTTATAATAGAAATACTGATTAACTTTAAATAAACATTATTAAAGCATACTTTCCTCATTAGTATTATTATTTGTTTTTAATGAACATCTGCATATCGGACATGTATGATTAGTTTTTAACCAATTATCCAAACAATTATGATGGAATATATGACCACAACTATTAATTTTTCTTATAATTTCATTTTGTTGTAAATCTATACGACATATAGCACACATCGTTTCTTCTTCTTCTAAACTATTATACAGTTTTAAGTGCGTATTATCTAATAAATTGTCTAGAGATATAGATACTTCTGTAGTTATTTCAGATGAAGGATTAAAAATAGAATTTAGTATATGATAATTTATAGGTTCTGAAAGAGATATTTCTATATCTCTAAATAATGTTTCCGGTGTTGGGGTTGTTGGTCGTGGAATATTAGTAGAATTTTCATTAAAAGGAGCACGGACTGGTGGTGATGGTGTTGTAGTCTGCGTTCTAAAATTGTTAGATCTTGTTCGCGATCTACTATTTAATGAATTTCTTGTTAGTTGTTGTAATATATCAAACATAGTATTCTGGTTATTAATTATATGGGTTAAGGTGTTATTTAATCTTTGTGTAGATATATCATTATAAGACATAATAAATAGTATTATATTATTATTTAAAGTTTTTTACTTAATAAATAAAATGATAGAGGATGATTATACCAAATATAGTGGTAGAGGACTAAGTGGATTAGTTAATTATGGTAATACGTGTTATATTAATTCAGCTATACAAAGCCTTAGTCATACACTTGATTTGACTGATTTTTTCCTTTCTAAAAAATACGAAAAAAAAATTAAAGAGAAGGATGATAATATAAATACAGAATTTGTAAAAAATTGGGTCAAACTTTTAAATGGATTATGGGAAGATAACTGTATTATATCACCAAAAAGTTTTTTTAAAAATTTAATACAAATATGTAATGAAAAGGGGATAAATCTAGGATTTTCTGTAAATATGCAGAATGATATACAAGAATTTTTGATGGTTGTTTTAGAGATTTTTCACGATTGTTTTTCTGAAAAAAAGAAATTTAAAAGCTTAAGGAAATTGGAAGGTCTAAATAAAGAGTCTGAAAAATCTTGGAGTGATTTTTATGAAAATGATCATTCTAAAATTATAGAACTATTTTATGGTCAAATTTTAACAGTAATTTCTGATAAAGAAACTGGTAAAGTTTATTCTAATAATTTTCAACCTATATGTTTTGTACCATTGCCTATTAATAATAAAGAAGATTGTTCTATATATGACTGTATAGATTTGTATTTAGAAAAGGAAACATTGGAGTCACATAAAATTAATGATGAAGGTGAAACTAAAGATATTTATAAACAAATGAAATTATTTAGACTTCCTAAAATTATTATTTTTACAATTAACCGTTTTAATAATAATAACATGAAACTAAATAACAATATAGAATTCCCAGAAGATCTGGACATGTCTAAATATAACAATGATACTAATACTAAATATGAATTATATAGTGTTTGTAACCATTATGGTGGTAGTCGTGGAGGACATTATACATCTTATTGTAAAAATGATAACAAATGGTATGAATTTAATGATACCACTGTTATGAAAATGAGTAGTGTTAACACATCTAATGCATATTGTTTATTTTATAGACGAACTACGAAATAAAATTTTATTTTTATAATATATAATGAATAATAGTTTTAATTATTATAACAGACAGTTCAATAAATCACTTAATTCTGTGTCTAAAAAAAAACATACGCTTCTAATGGTAGGAGTTTCTGTTGGGTTAGTAGTTTTTGTATATTTATTATACAAACACCTCCATATTACATTTGACCTAAAGGCACTCTATAATTGGATTGTTGGTATAGAACAAAAAATTGTAGGGGATAGTGAGGATGAAGATGAAGAAGTCGATAGTGAGGGCAACCAAGTTTTTCATATATCCCAAAATATTTTTACTTATGACGATGCTAAATTAGTTTGTCGTTCATTCGATTCTGAACTTGCAACAGTCCAGCAGCTGATGGAAGCCTATAAAAGAGGCGCTAACTGGTGTTCTATGGGGTGGATAGGCGACCAAATCGCAGCATACCCAATTCAACAAGAATTCTGGAATAAACTTAGCGATGAAGATATTAATTCGGAAAAATGTGGTATGCCAGGTATAAACGCAGGGTACTATAAGAATAAAGATTTTAAATTCGGCGCCAACTGTTATGGAGTAAAACCAACACCTAAAAATAAAGAACGTATTAATTTAAATTATGTAAATGAATATAGTCAAAATGATAAACAGGTCTTAAAATTTAAAAAGAATAGAGATACTTACAACATATCTCCCTTTAATAAAGAAAGTTGGTCTGAATATCAATAAGTTAAAGAAATAAACGATAGTATATACAAATGAACCATCTAAAAGCAGTATATTCTATTATTGTAAAAAGTTCTGAAAAAGTATATACCCAGCTCGGTCGTGGTTATACAGAACAAATTTATCAGAAAGCACTTTTTCATGAACTAATGACATATGGGTTTAATATTGATATTGAAAGGTATCTTAATGTGATTTATACAGATTCAAATGGACTAAAACATATTCTATCTTCGAATCGTATAGATTTATTTATACATCCGAATAAATCATATGGAACCGGAAATATAATACTAGAACTAAAGGCTTCTACAAAAAAATCTATAGAAGATGTTGAAAAAACACAAGTAAAAAAATATTTTGACCAACTTGAAAAAGAAAATACACCAGTTGATTTTGGATGTATAATTAATTTTTCACAACATGCTGAAAACAAGATTCATTATTGGAATGATCTTGATATAGTTATAGAGTAATTTCATTTAACCCCAAACAATATTTCCTAGACAGGTAATAAAATGTTGAACAGAACCAGCGCGCACGAATCCACCCTTTTTCTTTTTAGTTCTTTTATTTTTGTTTAATTTTCTTTTCATTGAACGCATCGGTCCTTTCTTGGCCGATTTTTTCATATTACGTTTAGAAGTTTTTTTTGCAGGATGTTCCGAGCTGCTCGGAGATTTAGATTTTTTGACAGATAGGCGTTTAGAATATTTCATTATACTATTATTGATTATTTTTATTTTCTCTTAATATGGATATTATTTTTAGATAATTTTTCTCTTTTTTTAGAAATTCTATCCATGATAACCTCAATACCTTCTGGTTCTTCTATAGTTTCTTCTAAAACTTCTCTGAGTAATTTTATAGAAATAGATGGATATGATGTACTAACATCAAATCTTAATTTTGTTTCATTTAGATTAAGAACCTTGTTATTTAGATTATTACTACTAGCAAATGTTATTATATCCTTTTCTAATACATTTTTTTTGTTCTTAATTTCTCTTAATCCCTTATTTATTCTTTTAATGTTATTATCTATTGTAATCCAATTCTGTATATTTTTTACAAATAAATCAGACATTATATATAGCTACATAAAAATTTTTAATAAATATTTATAGAAAATAATTGTATTTTAGTATGAACTATAATCAAATTTTAATAGAGAATATTACAATTGATGATAATCATAATATTTCTTATAAAAATAGCAAAAATGTCATTAAAAAACTAATTATTAAAACACCCAAACTATATCTCCCATTTGGAGTTGATAAGACGGATAAAGATTACTTTTTGAACGTTCAACTCAGAAAATCCAGAGATAAAGAATTTAATAATGAATTAGATAAGTTTGAACAATTTATACAGAATATAGAAAATTTGATAAAAACTACGTTAAATAAAGAAATTAATTCACAAATTAGATATAGTGAAAAATATGATACTATGATTTGTTTAAAAATTAAAAAATATAAGGACAAAATTACAACTGAAGTAAAACAAAATAATAGTTTTTTTAATTTTTATAAAATTACCAAAGGTATCTATTTGGATTCAGAAATTATTATAGATAAAGTTTGGATATATAATGATGTTATACACTACAAAATTAAAGCACAACAAATAAATATTAGCGTTTAATAAAACATAAATTTTTGGTCTATTAAAATAATGAGCATTACAATTACAGACTATAGGAATATAGATATTAACCAGATAGAACTTAAGAAACCTGAAAAGATAAAAGGTAGTTATTATAGTTTTGCACAATATAAAGGAAATGATATTTATATCAAAACACCTATGCTAACAAATATAACTAATATTGTAAAATTAGATACAAGATGCTATATAGAATTAGATCTTGATATTTCTAATGAAGAAACAAATGAATTTTATGAATTTTTAAGTAATTTCGATGATAATAATATTCTTAAAATTCATAAAGAAAGTAATAGTTGGTTTAATAAAGAATTTCCATTAGATATTGTAGAAGAATTTTATACATCCCCACTCAAACACAAAAATAATCCGAAATTAAAATTAAAGGTTCCGGTTACTAAAAATAAAATAGATTGTTCAATCTATGATAAAAATAATGTAAGTATTACAAATCTTAATGAGAATAATAAAGTTATTTGTTTATTAAAATTCTGTGGTTTAAAATTTTTATCTCAACAAGTTATTTCAGAATGGATTCCTATACAAATAAAAACGAACGAAATTGCAAATCAATCTAACATGGAATATTTAATAAATGAAAATTTTAAAAATAACACAGAATCTACAGAACCAGAATTAAATGAACCAGAATCTACAGAACCAGAATTAAATGAACCAGAATCCACAGAACCAGAATTAAATGAACCAAAAATTTCTTTTGTTAAAATTTCAGAAACTCAAGATGAAATTTCGGATAATGAATTAAATGAAATAGAAATTGATGAAATTGAAATTGATGAACCTGTATCTGTATCTGTAGAAAATATTGATGAATTAAAAAAGGAATTAGAAAAATATAAAAAATTATTTGAAACTCATGAAAATAAAATTAATGATATAAAAAATCTTGTAATTTAATATTTTACACGAATTTTTTATATTTTCTAATATTATAGATATGAATATGTTAAGTAATGTTCTCGATTTAAACGACAAAATGACCAAAATGACACTTCTACTTGGTTCTGCTGCCTTAGTTGTACTAATGGTGAAAAACAATGAGAAAGCTTTAACTCCTAAAGTATCAAACAGTGTTCTACTAATGGTGTGTGTTGGAACACTTTTCTTAGCTTATCAGATTAATGAAGAAGATGAATCTAACAATGTTAACTTAGTTAACGAAGTTGATAATTCTTCGATTTCTGATTTAAGTAATGATAATGTTAGTGAGGGGTTCATGGATGCTCCTGAAACACCTATGAGCGAAGTTTCGTCTCAAGAAGTACAGCCTGTTGTTGAGGAACCTATTGCATCGGTTGACCCTGTTGTCGAGAGAGAGGCAGTGCGTCCCGAGGGTCAGGTCGAGGAAACTACTACAGTTGCTCCTACCGAAGCTTCTACCACGGCCAATGTTGGTGTTACTGGATTGTCGCCGGATGATAGTAGTTTTGCACCAATTAGTATGGATACTTCTTTAGAAAAGGTCCCAGAACAATGTTTCCCTAAGGATATCAGAGATCCTAGCGAACTTCTTCCTAAGGATAAAGATAGTGCATGGGCTAAAAATGTTCCTGCTGGTCAGGGCGAATTAAGTTCTCAGAACTTCCTTAACGCCGGTCATCACCTTGGTGTTAACACTGTAGGACAGAGTTTGAGAAACGCTAACCGACAACTTAGATCTGAACCCTCCAACCCACAGGTTAAAGTCAGTCCATGGCTTCAGTCTACTATTGAACCCGATATTAACCGTCGTGGTCTTGATATTGGTACTAACTAATTTAGTTAGACCCGTTTAGTCTTTTTAGATTTTTTACTCTTTTTACTCTTTTTACTCTTTTTAGATTTTAAATTATTTACACAAAATTTATTTAATTCTAATAATGTCCTTTCCTTATTAAAAACACCATTCTTAGTTATTTTCCCATTCTTATAGAAATGTACTGTCGGAACTCCATTTATTGGCGGTGTTATACTATGCAAATCCAAACTATTAATATTTAGTTTTAGTTTATTTAACTTTTTATTCTTTTTTTTCTCAAATAAATCCCATATTGGCAAAAAATCAGTACAATAACCACAATTTTCCGAATAGTATAGAACTACCCAATTTCCATTATTAATTTTACTATTCATCATATTATATATTAATAATTTATTTTATACTATTATTATAATGTTTCGAATTTGTATTCTATTACTATCTACCGTAGCTATACTTGCTGTATTATATAATATGTTACCTCCTATTGTAGAAAATTTTGAGACTAAAGAAAAGGAAGAAACGGAAGAAAATGAAGAAAAGGAAGAAACGGAAGAAAATGAAGAAAAGGAAGAAACGGAAGAAAATGAAGAAAAGGAAGAAACGGAAGAAAATGAAGAAAATGAAGAAAATGAAGAAAAGGAAGAAACGGAAGAAAATGAAGAAAATGAAGAAAATGAAGAAAAGGAAGAAAAGGAAGAAAAGGAAGAAAAGGAAGAAAAGGAAGAAAAGGAAGAAAAGGAAGAAAAGGAAGAAAAGGAAGAAAAGGAAGAAAATGAAGAAAATGAAGAAAATGAAGAAAATGAAGAAAATGAAGAAAATGAAGAAAAGGAAGAAAAGGAAGAAAATGAAGAAAATGAAGAAAATGAAGAAAAGGAAGAAAAGGAAGAAAATGAAGAAAATGAAGAAAAGGAAGAAACGGAAGAAAATGAAGAAAATGAAGAAAAGGAAGAAAAGGAAGAAAATGAAGAAAATGAAGAAAAGGAAGAAAAGGAAGATGAAGAAGAAATTAGTGATAGTGATAGTGATAGTGATACCGAAGAATATAATAGTAATGAATTTAAAACAACAACAACAGAAGGATTTACAAACTATAATGTTTTATATGATACAACCAATTTAAGCGAGTATTACGATATTTTATAGTGTTTATTTATCTTTATTTTAATATTTTATATGAAAGTTGATAGTTTCTGTAAGCCATATATACATAAAGATGGACATGTTATAATTAGAAACCCCGGTAAGCCATATAAAACTAAAAAACCATCTACAGCCGCACCTAAAGAATCACCTACAACCGTGGCTAAAAATCTGCCTTGTGGGGAATGGTGCGGGCGGCTGTGGATGGGGAAGGGTACGGAGTGGGTGGAAAAATGCAAATGGAAGATCTGTGAGGGGTGTAAACAGTGCAACACGACCACGGCCGCGCCTACTAAAAGTATTACTAGCGCGTGTAAATCATATAAAACTATAGAACCACCTAAGGTCACGTCTACTAAAAGTATTACTAGCGTGTGTAAATCATATAGTAGAAATAAAAAGGATACATCTAACCCAGAAAAAACAACAGCACCACTTCCTAATAACCCAGAAAAAACAAAGACTACACTTCCTACTACTAAGAAAAAATCTAATTCACCAACAGAGTACATACCAAGATCACCAACAGATTACACACCAAGATCACCAACAGATTACACCCCAAGATCACCAACAGAGTACAACCCAATTTTACAAAATAAAATAGAGACAAAGTCATATAAAACTACAAACCGGTATAATTTTTATAAAACTAAAGAAGTATTTAATAAACCATATGATACAAAAATAAATTATGTATATGTTAAATTAAAAGAATTAAACGAATTTAAATGTAAAGGTGGTGATGCACTTTATAATAAAAAGTTAAATTATGTAATAACGAAATTAAAAGAATATAATAAATTAAATAATACCGATGATCTTTATCATAAAAAATTAAATTATGTTCTTGAAATGATAGAAAAAATGAATCCTCAAAAGAAACTTATAGAAGATTATCATAAAAAATTAGATTATGTTCTTGAAATGTTCGGAAAATTACAACCATTAAATAGTACTGATGATTCAAAGCATGGAAAAATAAACTTTATTATTGAAAAATTACATCAGATTGAATTACCTAAATGTGAACAGTTTAATTATCATGAAAAATTAGACTATATATTAAAAATTTTAAAACAATTAAAACCCCAGAATAATATTGATTCTCTATACCATAAAAAATTAGACTATGTTCTTACACTAATAAAATAAATTATTTTATTATATTAAACCTAATGATTCGTGTTAAACAAATTTTAATTATATTATTATTACTTTTAATATGTTTTCTTGTAAAAAGATGTAATTCGATTAACAATAATATGGAGAATTTCTTTTCTTTAGAACAAGACATTATAAATTTATATAAGGGTTTCCCAACCGATAAAGAGACGACTGATTTAAAAGAAAAAGTTGACAATTTAAAAATGTCTCCAATTTATAATATAATTTATAAGGATATAGAAGACAAATTAAGACTAATATATGGTGATGATTCTTTATTATCTCAAACTAAAATAACAGAAGTAAAAAAAAATATAGACAGTTTAGTTTTAGATTTTAATAAAATTAAATATGAAATTTATTATTATAATAATATACTTAGATCATTAGAGACAAAGACTGGAAGTTACCAAAATTTTTTGAACCCTTTCGATAATAAGAAAAAGGAAATTAAAGAGGACAAAGAAGAATTATTAAAAAAATTTCAAGCTATAAAAACTACAATAGAAGAAATAGAAAAACAAAATACGTTATATGTAGATAAATACACATATACTTTATCAAAACATATAAATGACTATATGGAAGACTTAACCAAATCAGAAAAAGCTCTTAAGGATTTAACAGAAAAGTTAAATACATTAGATAAAGATTCTAAAATTAAGTCACTTCCGATTGAAAGGAACACTTATTCCAACTATAATAGAAAAATACTAATAGTCCAATATTCAAAAATTCTCGATAAAACTAATAATGAACTATATGCACTAATTAAGAATGCACCTGACGAATCCATTTTGCGTCTTAAAGAATATAGTGTGGGAGAACTAATAAAGCTTTATAACATTACAATTACATCATTAAAAGATATATTAACTAAATTAAAAACTTTATTAGAAAATCCTACAACCCAAATATATTATCCGGAAAAGATTGGATTTATAGACAATACTGAACCAAATAGTCTTGTAGACGCATTATATTTCTGGATGTCTTTAAAAATAGGATCTCCAGAATATTTTGTTATAAATAAAATAAATAGTAACAGTAACCCTTATGTACTCCCAGAAACAACACAAGATAAAACTAACCCTTATAAAATAACCGGAAGTTGTAATGCTAAGGAATCAATTTCAAAAACTCCAAAAACTCCAAAAACTCCAAATACTATAATAACTGGAAGTTCTAATACTAAGGAATCAACGCCTGAAAATGGTTCAAGTATCGTGATCACAGATAAGTGTTCTTCTTATGAAACAACAGCAGAACCCACCACAAATTATAAATTATTATTTAATAGTATATTCACGCCAATAAGGGATGACCTAAACCAAATCCAGAAGTCTTATAATAATTATCAAATAGTCTCGCCCACAACTACAATTAGTACTGTATCAGATTTAAAAAATGAAAAGGAAGAAGAAGAAGCAAAACATCAAGTTTTATTAAACAAAATAACAGAACTAGAATCAGCGTTAAAAAAAGAACTAGAAAAGGGAGAAGATTGGGATATTTCTATAATAAGTTCCTTAGAAGAAAGTTTAAATAACCAGACTGAAAAATTGGTAAAATTAGCTGAAATAAATAATATAACTGATTCAAATAATAAGTATGCGACAGAGTTAAATGCAATAAAAACAAAACTCCATGAGTCTCAAGAACTACTAAAATCTCAAACTAGTAGAATAACAGAATTACTTAAAAAACCTAAAACCCCAATAACTGTTTCAGAAATTAATAAACTCAAAAAATCAATGATAAATGTAGAAAAGATAATAGAAACACAGGCGAGTTCACTTTCTAATACAGTTACAAAAACTAGAAACAAATATTATAAACGTAAAATAAATCAGGTTGGACCATTAAATACAAATAATACCCATCATGACAAGTTAAATCGTATAATAGAATCATTGAATAAACATCATATAAAATCTATGGATGAAGAAACATTTAATAAATTAAATTTACACTATAATAATTTAAATAATTTAGATAAGAGTCAATTATTAGGGTTATTAACTTCCATTTTAGAAGTAAAAGTTAATAGGGAAAATTCAAAAGAGATCGAAGATATAGCATCTTATACAAATAAACTTATAGAATCAAAAACTAATATTAATAATTATAATAAAAATGAAAATGAAATACTAATAATGGAAATATCTAAAGCATTAAGAAAAGGTACATTAACAAAAATTAGTGATAAAGATAGAAAACTTATTCTTTCTACACCGAATAATAAATTATGGAAACAAATACTTAAATTAAACGAAAAATATTCAGAACCAATTCATAAAAAAACAGAAAAACATATTCCAGGATTTTACCATATACATCCAGATAAATGGTGATAATTATTTATTTGATAATAAAATATTTTATAATAATATATGAAAATGAATATTAGAAAAATAATAATATTGTTTTTGGTATTTTTTATTTGTGTAATTTTACACAAATGTTATACACTTCATACTAATAACAGGGAAGATTTCTACGATGCTGCTGCTGTTTATAAGAGTCAGAGAGAGGCAAATCTACTAAACGCTGATGGATATATTACTGATGCTGAATTAGAAAAACAAAAAGAAGATAATAAAGCTAATGGTAGTAGAAGTAATTATAAAATTTATTTAGATAAGTACAATGACAAAAACGATGGATTTAATACAGAAAAAACAACTTATACTATTAATTTTAACTTTAAAGATAACTCTACTCCCTTAGAAAAACAAAGATATTTATTGATCTTTTTATACATATTTAAAAATACGACTGATAACATTAAAAAATTTAGTGAATTTGGTGGATTTACTGATGCATTCGATTTAGATAATGATACAATGGCTTCTTTTCAAGCCGATAAAGCTACAATTTTTCAAAAATCCAATTATGTTATTCCGTTTAATAAACCATTGGATGAAGATGCAGCGAAAAAAATAGAAAATATCTTTAAAATAATAAAAATGGAAACCGAACGATTATTTTATGAAACAAATTATCCAGAATATATTGATGATAAAGTTGTAATTAAATTAACTAAAACTATGAAAATTGTTGATAGTATGACTGGAAGTGAAAATAAAGAAGGCATGTTTAATTATATAATGAGTATGATATTTATACCAACACCATCTACCAGATTTATAAAAATAGTCCCTGATGATAATAAAAAGGATATTTCTGTGTTAGAATACTATATATCCGAAGACAAACGATTAAATGGAATTAAAAAAAGAGAAACAGGACAGGATGACCCTTCTAACCGATATTTACAAATTGATATTAGTGGTGAGGAATTAACTATAACTAAATATAATACACATAAATTTAACCAAGAAGTTCTTTTAACCCAAACACCAGGGGATCCGAAGGTATTCATGATAGGTTCCAAACCTTTTCAAAAATTATACTTTGATAAATCTAGGTTCAACAGTGTAGATATAGATAATTCAGTATCCAGTCTTATTACACTACTCTTAGATAATTATAACGCACAACAGAAAAACCAGGAATCAGGTAATAACATTCTCAATGATATGAAAAATGAAAATGGAAATTTAAAACCACTATCCGAAATAATTTCAGGATTATTAGCCATGTTTAAGGAAGAAACGGAAAAGTTATCAGAAAAATACGATACGCCATTATTAAATTTAATAAAAGACTCTAAATTAGAAGGTGAAAAATTATGTGTAATTTCTTTACTAACAAAAAATGATGCTTTTAAGTATCCAAGAAAATGTAGCGATGGTTTAGCTGAACCTGGTAGTAATGGTGCGGCTGGTTCGACGGTCTCTGTTGTTGATTCGGCGGCCTCTGCTGGTGCTAATGGCACTGGTGGTGGTGGTGCTAATGGCACTGGTGGTGGTGCTAATGGCACTGGTGGTGGTGCTAATGGCACTGGTGGTGGTGCTAATGGCACTGGTGGTGGTGCTAATGGCACTGGTGCTGGTGCTAATGGCACTGGTGCTGGTGCTAATGGCACTGGTACTACTATAAACCCACAATTAGCACAAATGAAGGCTTTATTAGAAGGACAGTTAACTCCTATACTAACTAAAATAGACGAAATTAAGGAATCGCAATCAGATATTAAAGAAACTAAACTTAAAAGTATTAGTAATAACAAATTAGCTAAAGAAGAGGAAGTTAAAAAGGCAAAGGAAAAACATGATGCTTTAATAGAACAAATTGAAGGTTTAGAAGCATCTCTTACGAATGAAATAGGGAAGGGTGAAGGTGCTGATACAACTGTAATAAAATCATTAGATAAAATGTTAAGTAATCAGACCGATGAATTATCTTCATTAAATAGCAATAAAGATGATGATCCTAAATTAAAGGCACTACATGATAAGGTACATGAATCACATAATTTATTAAAATCTCAAACCAATCAGTTAACTAAGTTGCTTTCCCAACCTAAAACAGAAAACACTAGTATGGAAATAAATAAACTTAAAAATTCTATGTTAGCTGTCGAGAAAGTAATGGAAAACCAAACCATGAATATTTCCAATACGGTAAAAAAATCACAAAATAAACAACTTAGTCAGTTGGCTCTTATGGGTCAGATGACGCCAATGTTACCTATGTCTTATAGTTCAAATTCGAATATAACCCCAGTTAGAATAATATTTACAACCTTAAATTATAATAATACTGATATAAGTAAACTAGAAAATAGTATACGTATTTCTATGAAGGAAGTAGGTGTTCGTGATGTTGATGTACCGATAGAATTCAAATCAGGTTCTATTATAGCGAATATTTATCCTAATACAGAAGAAGACGCATCTATAATCAAAAGAATGCATATAGAAATAAAAAAAAGAGTTTTGAATAATAACTTAAAAGGGTTAAGTTCGAATATAGATAATAGTCATCATACTAAGTTAAATCGTATAATTGAATCTATAGAGAAATTGAATCCTAAAACAATGGATGATAAAGAATTTGAGCGTCTTAAACCCAGACTCAACCAATTAGATAATTTAGATAAAGAAAAATTATTAGGTTTACTTGATTCTACACTTGCCGTTGATGTTAATTCAAATAATTCAAAAGATTTACAAGATATTGTTTCGTATACTAAAAAATTAATTGCTTCTAAATCCAACCTAAATAGTTATAATACTAATGAAAATAACATACTTTTACAGGAATTTAAGACAGCTATAAGAAATAAAACACTAAGGAAACTAACAAAATATGATAGAGATATTCTTATGTCTACCCCTGATAGTCAATTATGGAAACAGATAATTTACTTAAATAAAAAGTATTCTGACCAAAATCCATATGATACAACCTATGTTCCAGGTTATGTCTATATGCCACCAGATAAATGGGAAACTCGTAGAGAAATACCAAAATGTATAAATGATAAAGCACCAATTTCTAGTCCAGCATTTGTGTTTGGTTCGGGTGTTCCAAGCAATGCACTTGAATTTGATAGTAAACTATTGCCAAGATTTAGTTATAGAGAAGAAGGTTCAGGTGTTTTTACTGATGATGAAAAATTTAACAAAGAATATACGAATTCTATTATGGAAGAAACTGATAGAGAACGTCTTGTATTAAGTGCTTCGAATACAGATAAATATGTTGAAAAGGTTAGAACCCAACATTCTAAAAATCATCGTTTTGATGATTACAATTTATAAATAATTATATATTATTTTAAATAATTTTTATACTATTATATTATATTATGTCTATTAATGTTACACTTCTTGATAATGCTGAACCTAAACTTGAGGTGTCAGAAGTGCCTGAAGTACCTATTGTCCCAGAAGTGCCTAAAGTAAAAGATGTTCAAGAAACAGACAACGATATTTTAAATTTATCAGAATTAGAAGAGGTTGATTTAACCCCTCCTTTATCTGAAACATGTGATCTTAGAGAAGAAAATAAATTATTAACAACTATTGTAGATATTTCAAGCAGTACAGAACCACACGAGGAAAAGGAAGAAGACCTAGGCCTTGATATACCAGAGTTTAATTTTGAAGAAACTATAAATTTGGATGATTTAACTGTTGCTAATGATGATGAAGAAGAAGAAACAGAAAATGACGAACTAGAGGGAGATTTTTCATTAGATTTGGATGATGATGTAAACGATGCTCTATTTGAAGATATAACAGAAAAGCCAGAGTTTGATTTTATACCAGATACAAACCCAGTATTTGTTTTTACACCAAGAACTGAACCAGAAGTTGAAGTTGAAGTTGAATCTTCTGATATAGAAGTTGAGTCGTGTCCTAACTTTGTTGCATTATTAGATGATAAAGAAGACACCACTATAAAATCTGGTGGTGGTAAAGATAATAAAATAGAAACTTTAGATTATTTGGAAACGGATAATTATTTGGATTATTTAGATAGTTATGGGAGATTTTTAAAGGAAAAAAATCAAAAGGGAAACTTAACTAAATTTACTTATGATGAATTAGATGGTAAATTGGTAAAAACCTCATTAACTAATGGAAAAAAAACAACTATAGTTCTACCAAAATATAGAAGGGTTAATGATATTTTAGACTTTATACATATCCAGATAAATGAAATTATCTATCGTCTAAAGAAAAAAAGAGATGATATAGAAGGAAATAATACTGATAATTTTGATGAACTAAAGGAAGAATATTTAAAATTAATAAAATACAAAAAAATTTGTTTAGAGTTTATTAGTAATAATAAGAATATAGATAATGAAATTATTCTTAAGAAAAAAATAGAAACAAAAAGGAATTTATTTATACTTAATGAAAAAATTAAAAGGGTGAATTTAACTACTAATAATATTGAAGAAAGAGAAAGTTTAATACGTGAATATATTGAGGAAAACAAACTTTTATCATTAGAACGAAAGATTAGAGAAAATAATAATTCTAATTTATTCTGGAATGATACAGATACACATAGTGTTTCCCTAAAATATGAGAAACTATTAGTTCAGGAGCCTATTGTTAAGAAGCAAGGTGAACCAGTTAAAAAGAAACTAATTAAAAAAATTAAAAAGAAAGAAGATAAAGACGAGAAGAAAGACGCTAAGAAAGACGAGAAAAAAGACGAAGATAAAGACGAGAAACCGAAGAAGAAATTAAAAATAAAATTTAATCCATCTGTAAATGATACGGACCGAGACCCTGGCAGCAAAGACTGGGATGGTCCATACAAAGATACATCTTTAAGTTCAGGTAAAGGTAAACAGCAAATAAAGACAGAAGAAAAACTTACAACATTAGAACAGGCAAAAGAAGAATGTAATAAATTAGATGAATGCAAAGGTATTACATCTGATTCTAGTAAAGGCAAGATAAAGATAAGTTTAAGGACATCAGATAAACTTAAAAAATCTGAAGAGCAGAAATCATGGGTAAAAAAATAAAATGATATATAAATATAATGGAACTAAATAAATTCTTAAATGTAGACCTTTTTCTAATAATATTTATGTTATGTATTATATTCGTTTATTTTATCACAAAATCGCCAAAATTAGTTAAAAAAATATAAGTATATTTTATATGTTACAAAATTTAATTTCTATTATACTTGCATTAATATTAGCATTTAGTTTTCATACTTTAATCAGTAAAAGAAATTGTATAATTATAAATTAATTCGTTTTATTTTATAAAAAGATTTATTAAAAAATATATATGAGTAAATCAAGACCGATTAGTGATTTTATTGATAATGAAGATAAAAATTTGGTTGAGGGCATTTTGAATAATATTGACGCACCGGTTATAGAAACTAATATAGATGACACCCAAAAAGAAGAACAAATGAGAATGGAAGAGAATATGAATAGACAAATAGAAGAACAGCAGAGACTTGAACATGAATACGATGAGGAAGAAGAATATCATCATCAAGATCCAAACCAACAATATCATCACCAAGATCCAAACCAACAATATCATCAACAGCAATACCACCCACAGTATCAGCAACCACATCCTCCGGTTAAGAAAGAGGAACCACCAACTGAGAAGAGTTTAATAGATAAAATATTAGAAAACCTAAAACCAGCAATAATTGTAATTATTTTATCTAGTTGTGTTTTTTCGAATGTTTCAACTAAATTTATAGAGAACATTTTGCCGGATAAAGAAATCTTTAACAAATATAATATAATTATTGTGTTGTTAATAAAATCGTTGTTGTCTGGTATTATCTTTTTTATTAGTAATTTACTATTATAAAAATTTGTTGTTTATATTTATGTATACCGAATTAAATAAAAATTTAATTTTCATTTTAGTTTTATTCTATTTACTGTTTAATGTATATATTAAGAAATACTATAACATAGTCATATTTGTTTTAATGTTTTCAGTTCTAAATAATTTTATTACTGATAAAATAACATTATTAATGGGTATATATTGCATAATTATAAGTATAAGTATAGTAAAACATTTTCATTTATTAGAGAATTTTGAATCAAATTCAGACACGCCTGCTAGAAAAACTACTACACCAAAAAAAAAAAAGAAAACAATTAAATCTATTTACAAGAATGTAATAGAAGAATTATCAGATAATTTGATATCTAAATATGTAGATAAAACTAAACAAGATAAGCCGACAGATATATCAACCAGAAAAGTAGATATGTCAGATTTAATACCAACCAAATCAGAACTAAGTTCATCAAAAATTAAAGGGATATCTTTAGATAAAGAGGAACTAAACAAACCGATTATTATTACTAATGATAATTTTATTATAGACGGACACCACCGTTGGTATATAAATAAATCAAAAAGCAAGGCATCTTCGGTAGAAGATAATGATAAGAATTTTATCTCATGTACAATAATCAATTGTACAATTGACAAATTTTTAAAAAAAATCTCGCAATTTAAAAGGGACTATAATAGTAAAACCCTGGATAAATTTCAGATAGATAAAAACAAAATTAATTCAACTGCAAAAGCACTTTCAATTATTAAGAAGAATCTAAGTATTATAGAAAACTACAATAACGAATTGAATAAATTAAATATTATATAAATATAAATATGAATAAATGTCCGACTAATACTATTTGTATAAATAATATACATGTGATATATATTTCATTATTTTTGTTAGTAGGAATGTATTTATTTACTAATAACTATATTAAAGGGATATATAGAAGTAATAATGTTGATTCTATTAATGAATTAGAGGAAAGATTATTTAAAAAATTAAAGAAATCTAATAAGGATAATAAAAAATTAGATATAGATATCGATATCGATTCCAAGCTGCTCAGGGATGGTTCACGTATTATAAACCGAGATTTAGAAGTTTTACACAATCCATTGATGCCTCCTCTTAAAAGAGACCATCATTCTACTGGTAGTTATGTAGGTAGAATGCCTATTAATATGGAAACAAGGGGATCCGGTGGTGATTATCAGCAGGTAGGTGTTCTTCATAAAGTAACAAATAATAGTGATGAATTTACTGATCCTGGAAATAATGATAAAACGGTTCTACTCCAGTTATTTGGAAAACCATTGTATAAAGGTGCAAACACCTGGAACTATTATATAATGGATAAAAATAATTTTAAAATACCATTAACAATTGGTAGTGATAATTGCTCTGATAACCAGAGAGGCTGTAAAGAAATTTATAATAACGATGAGATATCAATCGAACAATATAATGGTACATTTAAAGTCCAGATACTTAAATTTGATGCCCCAAAATATATCCCATATGTTTATTAATAGAGATTAAGTCGTATTTTTAAGAAAAAATTGTATAATTATATTATAATGAAACTATATTTATTATTATTATTAATAATTATTTATTTAATTATTGATTGTATAAAAACAGAGAAGATAGAAAACTTTTCGGTTAAAAAGGAAAAAAAGAAATCCAAAAAGAAAGCAGTAACAAAGGAACAAAAGATAGATTCTGAAATAGTTATAAAAAAAACGAATAAATATAAATTGGTTTTTAAGGCAGCCGAATTATTTATATGGGAACCTGAACCTATTGATAATTATTTTCCTTTAGGACAAATAGTAACTACAGAAAATACTAAACCAGAAACTATATCAGTTTTAGTAAAATTCAATAAAGAAAATAAACCTGTGGATTATACATTAAAAACTATGATAGATAAAAAATATGGAGTATGGGTCCCTAAAGGTAAAGAAAATATAAGGTTTTTATCTTATATAATAAGTAAAAATAAACCATCTCTAAATAGAGTTCAGGGTATTAGTAGTAAATTTACAGAAGAAACAGAAATAGAGGAACTAATAACGAAAATAAAGTTAAATTTGGATGATACAGAAATTAAAACTGAATTCTGGAAGATACATCATTCACCATTTTTCACAACAGATGATGAAGAAACCCATTATTATTTGCCAGAAACCAACATTAAACCTAATAAATTATTAAATGTAAAATCTACAAAAAAATATGATAAAATCTGGTCGAATCAAAAAAATAATAAAACGGTTAGTATATGGCGTCCTATTGCGGATGAAGACTATAGAATTTTAGGAGATATAATACTTAACAATAATACTGATCCAAATAATATAATTGAAACCCCAACCGTTCATAAATCTAATTGCAAAGATGTCTTATATTTTGACCCTAAACCTCTATGTCATAAAACTAAAGATACAGAAGTATGTTTTTGGAAACCACATACACATGATGGTTACACTACTACTGGAGATATAGTGACAACAGATAAAACAGAACCATCAAGTGATATGTTATCATCTATTCCATTAGAATATGTAGAAGAAAATAACAAAATTGTAAATAAATGGAGTAATAATAACATAAATTTGTGGTCGAATAATTATAGTTTATTTTCAAGTACTAAATACACTAAACCAAATGGTAAAACATATAACATTTGTAATAAATTTATAGATTATGAGAGAGACCCTACCGATAAAACGGTTAGTGTTACGATTGAATTTATTCCTAAAAATATAGGACATCATATCGATTTAGAAAATAAAATAATAACAACTTTATCCAATAAATTAGATATAGAACCAAATAGAATCATGATTAATAATATTGATAAAATTAATCATAAAATCAATATAAGTATAAAAGAAAAAAGGATAGATTCTATAGACGAACCTACAGCAAAAGTTATAAGTGAATTAGTAGATATTATATATAAAAATAAAATTAAGATTCATGATAAAACACAGATAATTTTAATACTTGAAAATATCTTATTAGATGACCAAAAAGAAACTATTGCACTAGATAATAATTTATTCAAGGATTTCGTCGATAAGTCCTAGTTTAAGACAAGTTTTACTAGACCATGAGATATCCTTTTTAAGAATCTTTTCTAGTTTAGTCTCAGGAATATCTGTATATTTTTTATAAAGTTTAATAAGTTTATTGTTAAATGTTTTGATGTTTTTCATTTCATCTTCACATTCATTCATACGACCCCACAGACCACCACGTACCTGATGGATAAGCATATGAGAATTTTTAGTCATAAAACGCCTATCACCAACAATTGAAATAAGAGTTGCTGCACTACAAGCCTCGCCTTCAATAACTGTATAAATAGGAACCCTACAATTTAGAATATAATCTACAATAGCTAGAGCACTACCAACCTCCCCTCCTTCACTATTAATATACAAATAAATGGGAATAGGATCAATGTGATTAGTAGCAGAAATATATTCGGTTTTATTTGCGAGTGTTTCAAGTTCTACCCTTAGTCTAAGTGCTGAAAATTTATTGATATCATCATAAAAATAGATACGGTTATTCATAGTATAGATATTTACTGTAACCTCATCCTCTTCCTCGTCCATCAAATTATTTTTTACACTAGACATCTTGTGTGTGTGTTTTGAAAAGGACATTTTATATATTACACCATATTTGTTTAAATAATTAAATCTATTTTATTTTATGTATTAAATTTGTTCCATTTAAAACTAAATAGCTAATTAATATTAAATGAGTAAAGTGGATTGTTCAAAGGTGTATGTGAAAACGTCTAGTTTTTCTACAAAGTCAAATGAATTTGATGGTGCTTTTGCTAATACTGATATAAAAAATGGAGAACTGGTAGAGACTGGTATTGTTAGGGTGTTGGAGAACTTTGATGGTATGAAAAATCCACATGTATTTACTTGGTCTGATGAAATTCCAAATAAAACCTGGGCATTTACTTCAGGTTGTGCAACCTATTACAATACAGCTAAAAGGGGGAATGCCAATACAATTATGAAACGATTTTTTAAAGAAAATAGATTTGAAATTTATGCTTTTAGAGATATTAAAAAAGATGAGGAACTTACTCATACCTATAAAAGTTTAGAATGGAGAGAAGTATTTTCTGAATTAAATACTATTCTTAATCAATAAAAAATATACTAACACTAACTACTATTATATTATAACTATACCTTGACATGAGGGTATGTATCCCATGATCCACTAATTCGTATCCTTTTTGGATTTACATCAGAGTTAATCGACCCTCCTTCCAGCTCCTTCAACTTACATTCATGTCTCCATTCTTCACCTTCTGGATTTTTTGAAACAGGCAGAGGGCCATTAATCTGTTCGTCTGATACATACTTACGAATATACCAGTATGTGTCCCAGTAGTAATATAGATTTATTGTATCATTTTGAACTTCTAATAGATTATAAAGTGTCTTTTTTTTATCGGTTTTTTCGTTAATATATACAAATGCAGTAAATCCTACATCTGATTGTGATTCATTACAGTATGAACTGTAGTAGTTGTTGTTTTTGTTGTTGTATAGTTCTATGCCTACGATTGTACCAAAGTGAGCATCAGTCAGATGTTCGTATATGTCTTTTTTTGTAAATGTTCCTCTGCCTTTAACACAGATTTTGCGAGTCCAGGGTTCTTCTTCTTCTTCTTCTTCATCCATACAGATCAGCGTATTCCACGCTCCAAACAAATTAATAAAATTGGCAAACATGGTTGGTAGTAAGTTTTTGTATTGGGTTGGTAGTAAGTTTTTGTATTGGGTTGGTAGTAAGTTTTTGTATTGGGTTGGTAGTAAGTCTCGAATTGGGTTGATTGGTTAATATCCTATTTAGAATTAATTTATATTCAATTTTTTTAGATTTATAAAATCTATCTATTTGTAGGTCTATAAAGTAAATTATAGAAAAAAATCTATTCTACTACTACCTATTCTACTACTATTCTAATACTTCTATCCTATTAATTGTAGTAATCTTCATCATAATCTGGTGAATTTACCAGGTAGCCCCTCGACGATTCCGACATCCAGTTGAGGTCATCATCGTCCATCCAGGTTTTTTCTGTAACGCTATTCATGTTATTTGCCAAGAGTTTGATTTTGTGGTCAATACGTTCCCACTCTTCTTTCATAAAGTTGAGGGTCTCATCTACTTCATACCTAATCTGGATAAGTTCGGCCTTAATCTCATTATGGATATTAGTCTTTGACTTGAGTTTCTTTGTTGGGGGTTCGTCGAGGTAGTCATCAAATGATGAAGGCCTCTTGGTCTTCCTGTTACCCATGTATTTTGGTGCCTGTTCAGGCAATTCATCATCGTATACGTGTTGGTCGTCCCAATTCTGCATATGCTCGCTGTATTCCTCGTAGATTTCATCGACAAAAGACTTATCGACGTCTTTCTGGTTCATAAACTGCCGCTCTTCTTCATACTTGGTCGGATAGTCGTGTTTGGTGTAGATTTCGAAAGGCTTGCTTCCATTGTAGCGCCCATATTCGCGGCGGGAATAGACATTGTTTGTATCCATTTTTTCTGAGCGATTCTTCTTGATCATTGCGTCGCGCTTCTTCTTTTCTTGCTTCTTGAGGTAGTATTTGTCGCCCTTTGAATGGGACTTTGTTTTTGGGTTTGTTGTAGTCACGACAATAGAGTCGGACATGTTAAGGGATGCGAATGTAGACATAGTCATGATTGTTTTTAGTTTGTTTTTGGTTTTAGTTGGTTTGTTTTTTTAGTTTGTTTTGTTGTTAAGATTGCTAGAAAGATTGTTTATAGTCGTTCGGTAAGGTGGTTGTTGGTTGATGTGTTAATTGCTTATCAAGAAGAATATAAAATCAATTTTTTTTTTGTAAAAAAAAGTCAATAATTATAGAGGAAACCACGGTCTATTTACATAGTCTAATTCGTCCCATTGCTTACATTCCTTTTTATAGGGTATATTTGGTTTCGTGAAGTTATCTGTGATATTCATGGTATGAAGAGGTTCTATAGTGATAGATGGTTTTAGTGTATCATAAGAGAATTCATGGTTATCATTAATGTTGTGTGCCATTAAGGGTTCATCTTGTTTGGCTGGTTTTCCATAAACAGGTTTGGGTAAATCATTTAAAAAATCTATTTTTAATTCAGGTGGTTTATCTGTAAAGGGTTTATATTTATATTCATTGTTATTGTTATTATTTTCAAATGGAGACTTTGTTTTTTTGGGTTCTACTATATTATAATCTGCAAGAAGAAGTTTGGTAATATGTACTATTAGAGTCTTAAGAATTTTGTATAAATCGCTAAAAAATATATATACAGGAGTTTTATCAAAATTAGTTATCATAATTATATAATTTTAAAATAAAATATATAATTATACATAATGGCAAGTAAATGGACTTATGGGGAAACTAGTTATTGGTCTGGAGATTGTAGAGGTAGTAAACAATCGCCAATAAATATTGATACTGAACTAATACAGCAGTGTCAGGATTTGTGTAATTTAAAAATTTCATATAAACCTTCTAAATGTTCTGTTGAATTTATTAAAAACAAAAATTTATCTTTACAGTATGATAAAGGTTCTGGAATTATATATAATAATGTTTACTATAAACTAAATGAAATTACTATACATACACCTAGTTTACATCAGATAGATGGAAACTATTATGATATGGAAATATGTTTGCTACATTCACTAACTGATCAGGTAGGAGAGAATGGGGGTATTATAGTTAGTGTTATGTTTAACGAAGGTAACTATTTTGGAGATACCGAAAATTTTATGAATCAGTTTATTAATGAAATTAAAATAGATAATAAAGAAATTGTTGAGGTTTCTGATGATTGGAACGCAGAAATGTTACTACCTAAAAAAAAATCATTTTTTGTTTATGAAGGTAGTTTACATTACCCTCCGTGCACTCCAATGAAACATATAGTAATGGATACTATAGGTAATATTGGCCCAACCAATCTAGAAATACTACAAAAGAATCTAGGTAAAAATACAAGACCTATTAAAAGTATAGGAACAAGAGAAATTTTCTATAATTCTGGAAAAGTAACCGAACAAACAGATGAAAGGAAGGTAAATAAAAGTAGTGATAAATTCCTAAGATGTAAAAAAAAGGGAAAGAATGATATTAAACAAGAAAAAGAACCGGAAATAATTAAAGAACCCCCTATAGATACTGGGTTATCTTTGAGTACGAAGCAAATAGTTAAAAAAACATTTATACTAATAAACATAGTTACTATTTTTGTAATAGCAGTATATCTTACAAAATATTTATTTAAACATGAAATAGCTCAGAGTCTTATAGTAGGTATTGTTGGTACAGAAAAATTAGGTAACCCTGATATCTTAAGTATATGGAGAAATGATGAACGTTGTTTTGTATAATATTATAATTGAACTCTATTGTATTCTTCTATTTTTTTACTATCTATATCCAATTGGTCAATAATTTTTAAATTATCAGAACTATCAAATGATTTAGGATTAAAACTATTATCAGTTACATTTAATAGTGGTTCTAGTTCTTCAAACACATTTTCGGTTTGATTGAGTGGATCATAGTGTGTTACTTCCTCTAACTTCGCACCAGCCATATTTCCAGGAACATCTACAACTTCATCTTCCTCATCTAATTCAGCATCTAATTCAGCATCTAATTCAGCATCTAATTCAGCATCTAATTCAGCGTCTAATTCAGCATCTAATTCAGCATCTAATTCAGTATCTAATTCTATACTGTAATCATTACCGACTGTTTTTTCTTCTATATCTTTAATAATCATATTTTTATGTTCCTGTAGTTTTGTGTGCATCATAACAAAACATACAGAAAGTAAAAGAGCTACTATAGGGTCATCAAGGCAAGTATATAGTATAACTCCAAGGCAAAGAATACGAACAAACATGTTATCAAAGAGGTCAATAATTGAATTATTAAGTTTCGGGATGAAATAGACGTTGAATACTATTATTAAAACAATAAGGACATTCTTTAAAAACCTATTTAAATCAGTCATATAATATTAAAGAATAAAAAAAGTTATAGAATATTTAGATAATTATATATAACAATAAGATAGTATGAAAATCGGAAGCAGAGGTTATTCGATTATTAAAGAAGACTATTCACCATCATTAATTAAATCAATTAGGGAAGAACTAACAGTAAAACCATATGTAAACACAGATTATGGGGCACCTCCTCCGGCATTTCCTATTTATGGTGAAAGCAAAAGGAAACTATATCTACCAAGATTTTATGGCATAAATAAAATAGGATTAACTGATAATATTCAATTGAATAATGCGACACCTATAGATATTAAATTTTCAAAATCACTAAGACCCAAACAGCTTCCGATTATTGATAAATATCTTGAAGAAGCTAAACGGATAGGTGGAGGTATCATATCAGTTCCTTGTGGTTATGGTAAAACCGTTCTAGCTTTGAAATTAATTGCTGAACTAAAGGTAAAGACCCTTGTTATAGTACATAAAGAGTTCCTATTAAATCAGTGGAAAGAAAGGATAGAAGAGTTTCTTCCAGAGGCAAATGTGGGTAGAATTCAAGGTAATGTGATAAAAACAAAGGATAAGGATATTGTTATAGGTATGCTACAGAGTATTTCTATGAAGGACTACAAAGATGAAGTGTTTGCTGATTTTGGATTTGTTATTTATGATGAATGTCATCATCTGGGTGCTGAAGTATTTTCAAAGGCTCTTATTAAAACAAATTTTAAGTATCTTCTTGGGTTATCTGCAACTCCCAAAAGAGCAGATGGATTATCTAAGGTATTTGAATGGTATCTTGGTCCAATTGCTTATAGTATTAAACAAAGAGATGATACAAATGTAGATGTAAAGGTGATAGATTATTTTGAAGAAGATCCAACTTATTCTAAAATGTGTTTAAATATGAAACAGAAACCGAATCTACCGATTATGATTAATAATATTACTAATTATGAACCAAGATCAGACCTAATAGTAGATCAGGCATATAAATGTCTATTGGATGGTAGAAAAATACTTATTCTAAGTGATAGACGTGAACATCTAAAAACATTAAAGTATAAATTTGATAATTATCCAGATTCTACGTATACCTGTGGGTTTTATTTGGGTGGTATGAAACAGAGGGATCTGGAAGAAACCGAACTATGTGATGTTATTCTTGGAACATTTTCTATGGCAAGTGAAGGGTTTGACTGCAAATATCCACTTAATACTATTATACTTGGTTCTCCTAAAAGTAATATTGAACAGGCCGTAGGTCGTATTCTTAGACAGGAAAAGGATAAGATTACAAAAGTTCCATTGGTTATTGATATAAATGATGATTTTTCTATTTTTTCTAAACAGACAATTAAAAGAATCAAATTCTATAAAAAAAATAAATACAATATAGTCCGATATGATAAAGAGATGAATCAATTGGAAGAAATTTCAAATAAAAAGAAAAAAAAAGCATGTGATTTAGATTTTCTAGAAGACTAGAATAGTCTCGTGCCAGGTTCGAACTGGCGACCTTTCGCGTGTAAAGCGAACGTGATAACCGACTACACCAACGAGACTATTTTTCATAAATATTATAAACTGGTAGAGATTTTATAAGTGTTGTATTATATGTTTTCGATGGACCATTTTTGGAGTAATAAATAAGCATATCTCTAAAACTGTCAAATTTTTTATCAATCCCGCCTACATACCATGTTTCATTCTTGTAAATAATTATAAAGTGTTTTACTCCTAAATGTGTTTTTAAAGACAAAGACAGTATTTTATCGGCATTATAATACCAAGCTGGTATAGATGTATTTGGACGGAATACAAATGTCCCATCACAGTGGTATGATAGCTGTTCTTCGGCATCTCTACGTCTAAGATTTTCCTGATAACATGTGGTTGTTCTACTTTCAATTATATCTTTTATACCAATCGGTATTGTTTTTTTTGATGTAAACATGATTGTTAATATTTATATGTACATTAATTTAAATCAATTTTTTTATAAGTACATAATCTATATAGTAAAAAAAACAATTTTTTAAACGAATGACTAAGTTATAATATTTTAAATAATTTATTTATTTCAGATATATGAACACTCTGGGTGATGATGATGAAATTAGTACTCCGGTTAGAAATCTAAAGAATGACTATAAGTATCCAGATTGGTATAACCTAAAAAAATTTATTTTCTATAAAAAAATATATAAAAGATTGAAGGTTTTGGTAGAAATACATGGTGCATCTTCTAATTATTACAGTAAATTGGATAAATTTATTTTTGGTCCTTCTATAGTTATATCATGTTTATCTGGCATAGGATCATTTATGTCTACGTCTGAATTTATAGATAACAGAACCCAGAATATATTTGGTATATCTGTAGGTATTATGGCCTCTGTTGCTGCTCTTATACAATCTATTGGTAGTGCTACAAGATATAGTGCTAAGGAAGAATCCCATAGAACAGCGGCTGAAGAATATAATAAACTAAGTGTTAAGGTAAAATTTGAAATGGAAATGCCGAATGAAGAGGATTTTCAGGACAAACTAGAGATTGCTATTTTAGATATTCAAAATAAATGTAAATATTTCTCTCCACAATTTATTGTAGATAAGCACACAAAACTAAAACTTACTGAGAATGTTGTATATAAAGATGATGATGATGAAATAAGCTCACCTGACCCACAATTTACAAATGTTTAATTTAGTTTGATATATTTTTTTTCACTATAAAAATTATCATTAATATGGTATTCATCATTTTTTTTTATTATTAGTTTAATCTTTATAAATGGGTCTATATTTTGCACAATACTATCTTGTTTTATACAGTCTGTATCATTGAATTTTAGTAGAATATCTGAATATATACCTTTTATATTAAATTTATAGTCATTAAATTGTATTTCGCATCTTAGAAGATTTGGGATAAAATGTAGCTTCCTTGTTGGGAATTTATCGTTATACCAACAATCTAATAGGATACGTTCGTTATTAAAAGATTTAGGTAACACTATTTTTTCTTTCTTTTTAAGAGGCCATATCATATATCGACCGGTTAATAGTTCTGTTTTACAAAAGAATAGTTCATTGTTTATTGATTTATTTATAGATACATCACTTAGAATTAATTCTATTTTATATAAATCCATTTCTAGATTTTTAAATGCGCTATAGTACTTTAATTCTACATTAATATCTATTTTGTTATTTATAATTCGTTTACATAAATTATTTATATAGTGGCTGATAAAAATATATTCATCTACAAATCGAATAAGTTTTATATAGTCTGATAGTTTGTTTTGTTTTATATCAAATAAAATAAATTTAATAAGTTTTTTTTCAATATTTGGAATCTTTTTAATATCCTCAAACTTCAAATCTAATAATGGTTCAATATTATTAATAAAAATGTCTATATGATAGATAGATTTGATTCTATTATATACCTTTATATATTGTTCCAAAATATCATAATCTTCATATTTTTTTTTTAGAAATATTATCACCTTTTCTACTAAAGTAATAAAATTTTCATTATCAGTATAATTATATAGAAATTGATTTGCATATTTTATATTATCCAGGTTATCTTCTTCTAACGTTTTATTAAATAAATCAATAACATAATCTAAATTTGTTCTAAAAAATAAAATTATTAATTCATCTTTAAAGTCTATATAATTATAAAATGTGTAAAGATTTTCTAATCTTACTTCATTTGTATTAAACTCTTTATATTTAGTTATGTATGAATGTAAAGTATCTTCTAATGGATTACGATTTATAATGTAAAACTTAGAAGTATAGGTCTTAATTTCAGAAGTGAGTTGAATAAATCTATTTTTAAATTGAGATTTTATAACATAAACTATATTTTCTAAATCAATTGACGTATTTTTAGAGTAGATATTGATATTTATTGTTTTTATAATTTTATAGAAAATATTATTAAACACAATTGAATCCCAAGATTTTATAAGAAGTTTGTTGAGTTTATAGTCTTCGGTAATAATATCAAGTTCAGAGAATTTATAAAGTTCACTAAATAGATTAGTAAGAGTAATAGATTTTTTATAGAGATCCAAAAAATGTTCGAATAATAAATTAGTATAATTTGGATTAGTTTCTATTTCACAATGTTTATGTTTAAAATAATAATTTACTTCGTAATTAATAATTTTTTCAAATTCACAAGTACATATTTTTATAATAAATTCAGAATTACTATTACTCTTTAAAATATTAAAAAGATTCGTTTTAACATTTTGTTTTTGAATATCATTATTATATGTTGTATTAAAAAATGTATGATGTATAACAGTATGTAAATATTTAACAAGTTTATTAGAAATAATCATTTCGTTGTTATAGTATTTATATTATAAATCAAATCATAGATTTAAGTATATACACTAAATTATACGTCAATACATTTAGTTTGAGTTATAGAACTATCATGATGATATTTACATTTTTTTTTGGGTTTAAAAACCTTTAAGCTAGGGAAATCATTTAATTTAGAATCATCGCAGACTTGTTTATTTTCTTTATTACATTTTAAAAAGGGATCTGGTTTAAAATCTTGAAGCAAATCCGTAAATCCAGTAGTGACCCCTACTATTTCATTATTAGGTTTATCAATAGGAAACTCATTAGGTAGATTGCTATATTCCTGTAGAATTAGGTCATTAATGTCTTTACTTTTATTGCGGTCATAGTTGAGTTGCATATCAGTGAATTTAGGAACATATGCCAACATTTCATTTACACTCGTTTCTGGTGGATTTAGAAAAGAGAATTCCATTATAAAATAGGGATATATTTAAATTTTATATAAAAATTGAAATAATTTAAATAAATGAGTTGAAATACCTACACAGTCTCAACCATGCCAAAACTTCTTATCAAGTACAACGAAGACGCGGAACCAACACACGATGAATATTTTGATGAGAATGATATTGGATTTAGAACTAAAAATAGTGAATATATGAAAAATATGTTTACATTCTTTAGCACAATTGTTACAGAAATGAATGTTAGTATTACACCAGAAGGTATTAATATTTGTGCAATGGATATGGGACATATTTCTCTTATTAATAGTTTTATTCCTAAAAACTTGTTTAGTTCATATCAGTGTGATAGAAATTATGTAGTTGGTATTAATCTAAATATCATGGTTCGGATTCTAAACCATCTTAAGATAGACGACGAGTTGATCTTTATTTTTGGAAAGGACGACGAAATTAGTGATAGTATCGAATTGATTTTCGTCAATCAAAAATACGATAAATTCTATGAATTCAAGCTTATTAATATTGATAATGAAGAGTATGACGTTCACGAATTTGATGACACAGCTAAAATTTCTATGAGTTCTAGGTATTTTAACGATATTATTAAAGATTTTCAGGATATTGGTGAAAATCTTAGAATTAAGATTCTAAAGGATAAAGAAAAAATTAGTCTTAAAACAGATGGAGAAATGACTAGTCTAAAAATGATTCTTAACAATGATGAACTTGAGTTTGAAAATCTTAAGGATATTTGCCTAGATTTTAATCTAAAAAATATTAGTATGTTTAGTAAGGGGTATATGCTTCATAATACTATTAAAATAGAAATCGATAATGATGTCCCAGTTAAAATGAGATACAAGATTGGTGATGGTTATATTGACTATTACCTTGCACCAAAAATGGAGGATTAAAAAAATATAAATATAATTTATAATATTGTTGATATATATTATTTTTTAGTCTTAGTTCTTTCTAATTTTTGTTCGGTGATGCGAATATGTTTACTATTGTATACTTCTTTGACTCTTTTTTTATTTTTAGTATTATGTGATTTAGAACATCCTCCTTTACCTTTTTGTTTTATTCCATTAAGAAATTTTGGTTGAACACTAAAGTCTTCTTCCATAAAATTATACATTGTTGATAATTATATATTATAAATAATTATTTTCAATTTTATTATTAATAAAATTAATTAGAACCAAATGTATTCTCGTTACAGTATGTAATATATAAAAACCCATCGAAATCTTCTCTATTTTTATAACTTTCATATAATGACCTAATCGTTTGTGAGGTCATTGGGAGTGTTTTATCAACAAAAATAAATAGTGCTTCTTTATCAGTAAGTGAAATACGTTTCCTTATAACATAAATAAACTGCCCAACAGTCATATCATACGGAATTAAAAATTTCTGTTTATCAATATTATCTAATTTACACCCTTTATGTTTTTCAACAATAACCGGTATTTTATCTTCATACTTTAGTATTATTTTCGATGATTCCTCTATCCTTTTTTGTAGAGAGAACTGTTTTTTAAAAGATACCATTATATAATAATATTATAATATAATAATATTTAAATCTATTTCCAATATATTTAACTTCCACAATTATGGCTACAAATATAAATAATTTCGGAATTTACAAAGGAATTATCCATTCTGCTTAATTCTTCAAATGTTACATCATGTATATGGAATTTTTTTCGTTCCATATCTAACAAATCCTTTAGGTCTAACAAATTATATTCTACCAAAAATTTTGTATAATTATCAAGAACTTTATCTATAATCTCCTGAATAGACCCAAATTTACTGATATCTATAATATTATTATAACCCCATAAATATTTACATGAAATCTGAAAAGTAATCATTTATTATAAACTTTATTTTTATATTTAAATCAGATTTGTTTATACATATTAATGAAACTATTTATTATATGTTCAATAATAATTTGTGTAATAGAAATATATGTATTATTATATATTTGCATAGTATATTTTAATACAGGAAATATACAAAATAATATAATCAACTATAATTTTGGTGCTATAGAAGTTGAAGAAATACCACCTAATTATGAAACTTCTATTGATATTCCAAATTATATTGAATCAGAAGAAAATATTAATTTACAGTCGCCACCGCCATATTAATTTAATTTAATATATTTAAATAAAGATTATTTTTTATAATAGTTATAATGGACGCCTATTTTTTTGGGGTAATATTTATTTTAGTAGTATCAATAATATATGGGTTATGGATTTTTTGTGATTACTACTTTTTTATACCACAAAGAAACAATCGAATAAATAGAATCATTAATAATAATAATGTAGTAGAGATTCCTCCTACCTATGATGTTACTATAAACATGCCCTTTTATAATGGAAATGAAAGTCCTCCACCACCACCGTATTAATAGATATCACATTTATCCTGAGGTATATTCTTACTCCAACACTTTAAACGTTTAAAAAACACATAATAGATATATATTATTCCTAATAATGGTGTTATAAATCCTCCTAGCATAAAAAAGGTAATAAAAATAGATGTAGCTAGACAAATTTTTAGATAGAGTATGAATAACTTTATTGGAACAGGTCCGGCAGCTATTTTACCCACTTGGATAACAGACATAATCATACCAGATACTACGTTCCCTGCGAGGGTTAAAACCATTTACTATAATACTATATATTTTTTGATTTAATACAAAAAAATTGATTTCTAAATATGTATTAGTTCTAATTACACACATCAAGAATCAATCACTATGGCGCAAGTTGCACAGAACACAATGAAATACTGGAAAAGAGGGAAAGCTATCATTAGACCACACCTTGAAATAGGCGATCTCTGGTCCTACGACCAAATCAAACAAAAGGTCGATACAATGAAACAAGAGATAGGTATACAAAATATTAATATCTATGAAAAAAATTCATATTGCTACGAATTAAATGGCTCATGGAACGTTGTGTTCGGCTTTTTGATTAGGAGAGAAGACGGTACACTAATCGAGTATACATATATGGTGAGACGCGACCACCTTCTTAATAAGACATATTTCTGTCCATTTTACGTTGAAGGACATGGATATTGTAGCCTACCCAAGATGGAGTTTACTTTGAAGGATACTCCTCAAGAATTCAAGATTGTAGAAGAGTATTTTAAGGAAAAATACAATGCTACAGAAATTTCGACCTTCCCAGCTTAGTAAATATTAATTATCTATATATTCTATATTTTTTATTTATATTGTAGTATAGTATCTAAATATATAAATTTTATAGGGAACTAAAATATAAATTTGTGCTTAAAAAAATTGATTATTAAAAATTTGATTGAGAAGAGCATTCGCCGCAACAACCAATCCAACCCAAACATGCCTTCCGTTACTGCAATTGTCTGTTCAATCCTTGCCATCTATAATTGTAGTACTAGTCAAATAAAACTAAGGGAATATATTAAACAATATAAATCTGATGAAGAAGACTATATCAATAAATATGTTCTTACACCGTGGCAACGCGGTGATAGATGGCCTGTGGACTTTAAAAGGAATCTAATTATCTCTATTCTAGAAGGTGCTGACATATCCAAAATAACAATTGGAAGTGTTATCGGAGATGAAGAGTATTCGTGTATTATTGATGGTGGTCACAGAACCAGAACTTTGGCAGAATTTATGGACAATAAATGGTCTATCAAAATTGGGAATGATACTGTTTGGTACAACAAAGAAATCGACCCATCTTCTTCTAGTGTTCGTTCATTTACAAAGGAGGAAAAAAAATATTTTGATAATAAACGCCTAGATATCGTAGAATATGTAGATTGTACAGATGAGGACTGTCGAACACTATTTGTTAAACTACAGAATTCAGCACCAATGTCTGTTGCTGATATGATTAACAGTTATCCTTCACATCTTGTAGATTTTCTCAGAACCATGTGCGAAACCCAGAAAGAAGTAAATGGAGAAACATTGTCTGTTGGAGAGCATTTCAAAAATATTAAAGGACTTGAAAATCCAGGAAAGAATCAAGTTTTACATCAACTTGTCGCTTTGTTTACGATTTTTAACCCACTTGTAACTGAAAGTGAACAAGATAGCGATAGTGATAGCTATAGCGATAACGATAGTGATAACGATAGTGATAACGATAGTGATAATGATAATGATAATGATAGTAATAGTGAAATTATCCAAGCAATGAAATGTATTAAAATGGGTCAGACACGTGAAGCCCCAACATTAAAGTATGTCGAAAAGTATGGATTTAAAACCCAACTTACAGAAGACGTAAAATCTAAATTTAATGAGGTTATAGAATATATTCTGAACTATGCTTACGATAATAAGAAGTCATTATCTGCTTCATATATTTATACACTAGTTCATACCAGAGAATATTTTGGTGAAAAGTTTAATGTGACAACATATACAAAGCTAACCGATGATAGCACAAAATATCTAGACCTAAAGAAAAGGGAGATTAAAACTTACAAAACTTCGGGTTGGGATGCTGCAAAAATTTTAGCACACGAAGCAAATCAGTTGAATTCAAAATACGATGGAACCCTAGATAGATTCGCTAATACTAAAACTTCTGGTGGTGCTAATTATAATGGAATGAAAACCAGACTTGATATTGTAAAGGCTCATTGCTTCAACTAATTACTAACAATCTCTATTATCTATATATTCTATATTTTTTATTTATATTGTAGTATAGTAATTAGGTATGGGTTCTTCACCAAAACTGAAAACACTAAAAAAAAATTTTAAAAACAAGTCTAAAATTTTTAAAAAAATAAAAAATAAACCGTCCAAATTTAATAGTATGTTAGAGAAATACCAGCCTAAAATAAACAAAGTTATGAATAAAGTGTCTAATAAAGTTTCTATTAAAACCAAAAAGAATAGTAATGGTAGAATACAAGTAAATGTAACACCAGTTAGTAATAAAAAACCAACAGTAAATAGTTCTAATCAACAAATGACAGAAAGTAATGATGAATTTAGTGAAGACATTAATCTATTTTTAGAAACCCAGAAGTGTGATTTGTTTAATAAACTTAACATGCAAAGAAAATCAAGAAAACAATTAAAAAACACCTACCTAAAAAATAAAGATGGACTCAAGGATTACTACAATAAATATTTAGATTGTATTGATAAAAATTTAGAAACATCTGAAAATAGACTTATGATGCTACGAGATCCTAAATTTAATGATGGGCTATCACCAAATCAAAAAAAATTAAATGAAATGAAATTGCGTAGAACTATACGTAAAAATAAAAAACTTCTACGCAAAATATGTACTAGAACCGAAACAATTTTTTGTGAAAAAACAGAAATACCAAATGAAAAGCTAAAACTTGGTATTAGTGTGTGTCAGAAAAGGAGAATGTGTAAGGGATTAAATGTATCATTAGGAAATATACCAAGAGATTCTAAAATGTTTATTAAAGATATTACTAAAACTTTTTTAGGACCACTAATAAAAACAGTATCAAAATCTAAAAAAAATGGAATTAATTAAATGGGTATGCGTGTAAAGTAGTATTACAACTTTTATTTTTTATATTACTATTATCATTGGCATCTGTTTTTGCAACAGTTTTATAAGTATCAAAAACATTAGAACCAACTACTTTAGTAGAAGGGCAACTTTCGTCTACATTATCAAGAAGTTGTGTAACAAGAGGTTTCTTTAATGGGACAGTTTCCATAATTTCTTCTTCATTAAACCACCATCCATTTTCAGACGTTTTTAAATATGCTTCATCAATTGTTTGATATTCTGTAAAGGATTTCATTATATATATACAATTTATTTTATTTTATATCACAGTTTTACAGTTATTTAAGAATTAGTAGTAAATATAGTTTATGATTAAAACCTTAGGTTTAGAAAAAAAATACATACCAACGTTTGTTAATAGTAATAGTAATAATAATAATAATAATAATAAAAATAAAATAATAGACCCTGAAATTTTACAGCAATTAATTGATTCAAAAAACAAAATAAATAAAGACAGATATAAAAAATATTGGGACAAAACAAAAAAATTTAGCAATATTTATGAATTGGTATATATACCAAATAAAAATAATAGAAAGCATAGTATATCTTACTATAAACCATTAAGTCGTTCTTATTTTAAATTATGTGAAATAATTACAGATTTTGACTTACTTTCTTCTAAAAAAAATTTGAATGTGTTGTGTTTGGCGGAAGGTCCTGGTGGATTTATGGAATCTGTTGTAAATTTTAGGAATAATTCAAATGATAATATTTATGGTATAACTCTAAAATCTTTTAACAAGGATATACCTGGTTGGAAAAAGGCAAAACAGTTTATTACAAGTAATAATATTCAAATAACATATGGCGTTGATGGTACGGGAAATTTGTATAATATAGATAACATCAAATATCTTAAGAGTTTTATAAAGGGGGAACTTGATTTTATTACAGCTGATGGCGGATTTGATTTTTCGATTGATTTTAATAGTCAGGAAGAATTAAGTTATAGAATAATATTTTCTGAAATAGTAAGTGCTCTATATTTACTAAAAAAAGGAGGTGATTTTGTATGCAAATTATTTGATATTCACTCGTTAATAACTGTAAAGTTTATTTTTATACTAACAAATCATTTTGATAATGTTTTTATAACAAAACCTTTTACGAGTAGATCAGCTAACTCAGAAAAATACTTAGTATGTAAGGGATTTACAGGTATAGATTCGAATTATATAGAATTACTATTTCTCTATATACAAAATTGGGATGTTATGAAAAATTCATTGCTATCTTTTATAGATGTTCCAAGTAATTTTATACGACGACTATATATTTATAATAATATAACAACATTACACCAGATTAAAAATATTAATTATACATTGGATTTAATTGATAATAATATACAAAACAAAAAGGAGATAATAGAATACCAAACTTCAAAGGCAATTGATTGGTGTAATAGATATAATGTTAGAATAAACAACAAGAGCAAGTTCATGAATTTAAATGTTGATAAATATATATGGAATTATCAGTAAAAAATAGTTATCCAGTAGATAATAAAACAAATGTGCCTTATACTAAACGGGATTCCTCACCATTTACAGAAATTAGAGGACCAACTAAAAATGGTGGATTATATGGAGGCGAACATAGCAATAAACCATGGATGCCTATTTATGTTGAACCTACTTCAACTGGATTTATGGAAAATTTACGCTCAGCAAATCCTCCACCTGGTGCAATTAGTCAATTTGTTGGAACAACAAGACTCGGTAATAACTATACCGCTATGCCTGGTGTTGAATGGTACGTATCAAAAAAACCTGAATGTGGTCCACATAGTATAAAAGGTATCAAGGAGTAAATGTTTTGTTATTTATAAAATATTCTAATGCGTCTTGGACTTTATAAAACGAAAAATCTATAAAGGGTTGTTCTTTTTTTTTACCAATTAGTATAGTTATCCAGCCAAATGATTTGGCTGCTTTAAGATTTGTTTCACTATCATCAAAAAATATACACAAATCATCCTCTGTTATATTATTTAGTTCTATAAATTTAATGTATGAAGACTCTAAGGGTTTTAATGTATTAATATCTTTTGTAATCATTTTTTCAAAATGATGCTCTATACCGATTCTTTTTAAAGAGAAATAACAGTGGCTTATATTTGAATTTGTATAGATTATTTTTTTATCTGGTAGAAAGGATAGTAATAGACCCAAATAGTCATTTTTTGTTAAGTATGAATGTTTAAAAGGAATATTTTTTGGTATATCGTATAGTGTGTAATCCAGATCAAAAATCCAGAATAGCATGTCATTATTATTTAGTAAAAAATCTTCAAGTTATTTAAAAAATAGAACATAAATAATCTAATGTATTTTTATGTTAGTATAATTGTTTACTATATTTATGGGTTGTGTTATTTTTCATATATAACACTAAATGCAAAAAAAAAGACTATATACTCATTGGTCACTGAACCGAATGATATAGTTTAATAAAAAAATTGATTTAATTTATTGTTTGTATGAGAAGAACACACCAGCAATAACCAACTATGTTTACTCCAAATGAACTTGACTGCTCTTCTCCCCAAATGGAACAACCTACAGGTATCAAACCTGTTCTTAAGCCCCATCAATTGACAGCGTTACATGCGGCAAGAAACCTAGAAGAAACGCGTTTAACCAAGATTGTAAGACCAAATTATTCTTATGATATTAAATCATCTATTGGAGTTTTGTGTGATAAAGTTGGAAGTGGTAAAACACTGGAACTACTTTCTATTATAGAATCTAAACGGTCTCTCACAGAATATGAACCCCATAAATCCTTAAATATTTCAGATGAAATTACAGTTTCCTTTACTTCTAATAAATCTAAAATATTCAAACCAGTTAATCTAATTGTAGTTCCACACACTATTTTTAAACAGTGGGTAGAAGCTATCAAAACCCAAACGAACCTAACTCTTGTAGAAATATATAATAAAAAAACTATCGAAAAATTCGTAAAGGAACCTGATTTTTCCCTAAATCAGGATGTGATGCTTGTTTCATCCACCCAATATAGGAAATTTTATGATGCCTATGAAACCTACGAAAGAGAGTTTTCACACCTTAATAATACAACATTAATTTTGTCAAGAGTTGTTTTTGATGAAGCTAATATGATTAATATTAAAAGTTTGTCCATACCAAAGGTGTCTTTTAGTTGGTTTTTGACCTCATCCTGTGCTTCCCTCTATTATCCATTTGGTAAAAAGTTCTATAGGTCTGAAATAACAGGTGACTTCGAACCCTGGGATAGGTATACTGATCAGGTTCGGTATCCAGCTCCATCTTTAAAAATTACGGGTATTGAAAATACGGGTTATATCAGAGATACGTTTGCTCGATTAAGCACTCATACAAGATCAACCACTGCAAATTACAATTACAATTACAATAATGTTCATAGCTACATTGAGGATTATGTCAATAAAATGTTTATTAAGAATAAAAATTCTTTTATCGAAGAATCGTTTAAACTGGAACAACCCAACGTAACCGATTTCATCCTTGAGAACCCAATTATTTATAACATGCTTACAAATATCGTAGATAGCAAAATTATTAGTATGATTAATGGTGGTGATATTAATTCTGCAATAGAATCACTAAACTGTAACAAAACAACAGATGATAATCTAATTACGACTGTGACAAAAACTCTAGAAACACAACTTCATAATCTAAATGTAGAACGTAATATGAAAGAGAATATTATCTATACTTCAGATGAATACAAAGCAACAGTTCTTGAAAAAATAGACGAGAAAATAAAAGAGGTTCAACACAAAATTAAGGTGCTAACCGAAAGAATTAACGAAAATGATATGTGTGCTATTTGTTACGATACAATTACAAATCAAACCATTGTTGATTGTTGTCATAATAGTTTCTGCTTTGCGTGTTTGACTACCTGGATGACTCAGTCAAATAAATGCCCTCACTGTAGGAAAAAAATTGGAAGCACAAATCTTACCGTTGTTACAGAAACTATAGAAGAAAAGGAAATGGAAAAGGAAGAACCTCGACTTACAAAGATTGAAAAACTAAAACAGTTGCTTTTGGAACGCCTCGAAGAAAAGCCAGACACAAAATTCCTTATCTTTTCAGAATATTCAAATATCTTCATGGAAATATCAAGACTTCTGGTTGATATGGATATTAATTATAGGATTGTGAAGGGTCAAGTAAATAAAACTATTAGGGATTATAAAGAGGGTGATCTAAACTGTCTCCTTCTTAACACGACCCATTTTGGGAATGGGCTTAATCTAGAAAATACCGATGATATTATTCTACTCCATTCACTCAATAAAGAACTCAATCATCAGGTAATTGGTAGGGCACAGAGACCAGGTAGGAAAACAAAACTTAACATTTGGAATCTAAAATATAAGAATGAGGT
>Ga0257110_1000060_pt1 | contig 59470 bp, 82 predicted proteins | sample LP_taG_7_FD_190184 | JGI IMG/M metagenome (GOLD analysis project Ga0257110, IMG submission 190184) | Marine microbial communities from Northeast Subartic Pacific Ocean, Canada - LP_J_2015_P26_10m | ecosystem: Environmental > Aquatic > Marine > Oceanic | place: Canada: Northeast Subartic Pacific...
TTTGAGAACAAAGGCAAACGTTTTGGTTACTTTATGGATAGAGCATTTGATAATCAAATGTTCAAAGGCAGTAAACTACCTGCACCGTTTGGTCATTCACCTATAATGAGTAGACTTACTATTGGTGACTTATGCTGTATGGCAGAAGGCGATGTTAATAGAAATGGTAAAGCCAAAGAGGCAGACTCAACAAGTTGGGATACATTAAGTTATATCTTATACATGGGTCATAGTGTATATAATCATATAAGTGCTGTTCAAGAAGCAAATAGGCTAACTGATATTGAGAAGCATAGAATTAATTGGTCGCATAAAGACTTTATACATGATAAGAAAAGCAAACCAACTAACGACATATCACCTTATGTGCCTGCAGATGTAATTGCATTTGACAGTTTTGTGCAAGAAGTATTAGATCCAGCATGTCCAGATCCATATCAATTGATAAAAGATTACGACAAACTTATACAGCAAATTAACTTTGGTATATACAAAGTTGAAAATGAAGATCCAGATAATGCTCTTAATGCCTTCTTTGAACAAACCAGTAACCCAGTTGAAACAGGCGAGTTACACGAAGATGAAATTAGAGACTATGCAGATACTATGATGGACCCAGCAATGACGGAGGAGTTCTTTGAAGAATAGAGACGGGCACACAGACGATACAAGATACTTTACAGGTACTGAGGTAGAGCATACTCCAGCATACGGACAGAAAACATTGTTTGTAATAGGAGTGCAAAACTTAAAAGAAATACTTGCTAGAGCATTAAACAACAACTGCCCTCATATTTACTTAGGTGCTAATCAATCGTTCCATCCTGAAACAGAAGCAGAATGGACTGAATGGAACTTTGTTATAGGTGGCCTAGTAAGTGAAGGCATTTGGGTAACACTAGATTATGATATTAAGTATCATGAACAAGTATTAGATGAGGGCTGGAATGAACAGAATAACTTTATATCTATGCTTAGTGTAAAGATACCTCACATAGAAGCACTGAACTATAATGCTTGTATTAAGTTTGACGATAAAGGATTTGACGCAACCAACCCAGGTGTTTGGGTGCGATCAATACACGAACTACAGTCACGTAAAGGATTTACCGACTGGACCAAATACACCAAGGATGAAATAATTGACTAATGATTATTGAAGTAAAAGCAACAGATGATGATGGGATTGTAACTAGTATTACCATAGACGAAGATGTTTATGAGGATGAAGGATTAGAAAACATATTTAAAATGTTTACTATCTTTATGATAAAGAATGGTGCTGACCTCCCAGAAGAGATAACGGATTTTTTAGATGCATAAGATGTGGCATCATAACTGTATAGAGTCAGGTCCTACAGCAACATTACATGGTGAGCCATGTAATTGGTGTGATGTTACACAAGAAGATATAGAACAAGATGTATTGAATAAACCAATACAATTAGAAGGAGACAATTATTATGAGCACAATTAAGAAAGTAGTTATAACGTTTATTGCACTAGTAGTATTACTATTGGCATTTGCATCGCCCGTATCTGCTAGTTACGACGGCAAAGCAAAGTTTGGACTAACACAAATTAACAGCGATTCTACTACACTAAAATTAAGTGTAGATCAAAAATGGGATTTAGATATAGTTGGACTAGTATTAGAAACAGACTATGTGTATAAAGAATCGGATGATGTTGTTAAGATGGATAAGTTTAGTACCATTGGTAAAGTAAACAAAGACTTATCACAGAAGTATTATGCATTTAGTGTTGTGAGTTATGATGCAGATAAACTAAGAGCATCTGGTGATAGAGCAGTTGCAGGTGCTGGTGTTGGCTGGAAGATACTTAGGACTGATAACTGGAAAGTTAGTCATGAGAGCTCAGTGGCATATCTTACAAATGATATTGTGAGCGAAGCAATACTTAGAAACAGTTTATGGGTATTCTATAAACTAAACGATAATATAAGCATAACAAATAAATTGCTTAGTGAAACAGGTACTGATACATACTTGAGAAATGAAACTGGTATTAACTACAGTTTAACAGAAACAGTATCGATTGGCCTAAGTAACATATATACAGAAGATCCGGTTGACAATAATGTATTAAATGTTACAATAGGTATTACGTGGTAGAATTACTTGTATGGAGTTTAATAGTAGTTACATGGGCAACATATGGTATGCATGTAATAAAAGAATTTGTGAGAAATCACATAGAATAGGAGAATGAAATGAAAATTGAACCAATGATGAAAAAGCCAAGTTTATTTAGAAGGACTATGTTTAGTCTTGTAAATGGCTGGAGAAGAGTAATGGATGTGAAATACAATCCATTGAAGTATATACCTGACCCAAGTCTACAGACTTACTTTATGTTAGTGCTGTTTACTGTATGGAGTGTGTTCTTTGGATTCTTAGCCGCAAACTATTTAGGATTCTTTAACTACAATACAATTATAAGTATCTTTATACATGTTGCTGTATTGCTACCATTGGCATTTACCAATGCGATCTTTATTGATGCAGAACGTGATGGTCACAAATGGTTGAAAGAATGGAAAGCAGAACAGAATAGATGGACTATTGTTACCAACAGACTCAAGAAGAGTAATTTGGTAATGTGGAATCCAAACGAGGAAGCATAATGAGAAGTATTTGGGTAACATTTAGTAAAGAAGGCATACACTTTTATCCTGGAGCAGACACAAACCCTGCTACAGCGACAGGAGATGAGTATGATGTATCCTTTTTAGGATACAAGCACAGACATATATTTCACTTTAAAGTATGGATAGAAGTATTCCATGATGATAGAGATATAGAGTTTATACAATTTAAAAGATGGTTGGAGAACTTATACAAAGAAGATGTAATCCAACTTAACAACAAGTCCTGCGAGATGATTGCAGACAACTTAGCGGCAGAGATACAAGCAAGGTATCCAGGTCGTTATATAAAGATTTCAGTAGCCGAAGATAATGAAAACGGTTGCGAAATGGAGTATCCAGTAGAAGAATTGGATGGTCCAAATTTTGATGATACTGATGCAATAGCAGATGTATTTGATAGTTTAAAATAAAGGAGAAAAAATAATGGAAACACATTTAAAAATGAAAGCACTCTTCGAAGAGTATGTAGCAGAGCAAGACAACTTTGAAATCAAATGCGTAAAGGCATCTGCCGCCAGAGCAAGAAAGGCACTCATGGAAATTTCTAAGTTAACGAAAGTTCGTAGACAAGAAATCCAAGACAGAAAGAACTCAATGTAATGACTACTGAAAGTTCAAACACGTCAAGTACACCTAAGAAGATTAGCAAAGATGAAGCAGAGAAAATGTCTGACTTTGCACAAGATCTTAATGACCCAATTACTCACGTAGTTGACTATGGTGATATAGGACTTGACAATAAGAGTAAGAAGTAGTATACTATTAATATGAAAGTCTATATTGTTGAAATAGAGCCTGTTGAAACTAGATACACGGCTGAGTGGAAAGAACATTTGCCTAGGCAAATGCAATCTGCTGGGTTAGATGTAACTGTTATACAAGGGCCTCAAGATGCTCCACAGGATACTACTCCTGGAGCATTCCTCAATTTCAGTGGTACTAATTACTGGAAGAGCGGACAGATGATGCAAATTGCTAATTTGTTTGCTGAAGGTAAAATCAACAATGGAGATTACTTCTTATACACTGACGCATGGAATCCAACTGTTATACAATTAAAGTATATGGCTGAATTGCTAGGTGTAGAAATAAAGATAGGTGGAATGTGGCATGCTGGTAGTTATGATCCTACAGACTTTTTAGGCAGACTTATAGGTGATAAACCTTGGGTTAGAAATGCTGAAAGAAGTATGTATGATTGTTTTGATCATAACTTCTTTGCAACACAGTTTCATATCGATATGTTTATGGATAACTTTCCAGAAGCAGATGCAACTAAACTACATAGGGTAGGTTGGCCAATGGAATATATGGTTAACTTACTTGAAGGGTTAGGTGGTAATGCAAACAAATATGATATGGTATTGTTCCCACATAGACTTGCACCTGAAAAGCAAGTCGATATATTTAAAGATTTATCAGTTAGTATGCCTGATGTCGAGTTTGTTATTTGTCAAGAACGACAACTAACGAAGGAAGAGTATCATATGCTACTAAGCAGAAGTAAGATTGTGTTTAGTGCAAATACTCAAGAGACATTAGGTATAAGTTGCTACGAAGGAGCATTAGTAAATGCTTCTCCGTTAGTGCCTGATAGATTAAGTTACACAGAAATGTATGACGAAGAATATAAGTATCCAAGTGAATGGACGGAGAACTTCGAGACCTACTTGGAACACAAAGATAAACTTATGGCAAAAATAAGGCAAATACTAGGCAAGAGTGATGATTCACTTACTACTAAGTTGGCATCTGAATTAGGTGCAGACTTCTTTAGTGGTGAAGCATTATATAAAATAATAGGAAATCAATAATGAGCGAACAGCAGAAAACAATTTTAGTTACAGGAGGCAGTGGATTTATAGGTAGTGTTACTTGTAGGTTTCTAGTTGACTCAGGTTATAACGTAATTAATATCGATAGAGCAAAAAGACAATTAGAAGGTGTGCATCAATATCCATTTGATATAGATAATCATCAACTAGAAGGTGTTATTGCACTTACTAAACCAGATGCAGTTATACATTTGGCCGCAGATCATAGTGTGCCATTGAGCATAGAAGCACCTGCAGACACATACTATAACAACGTTGCAAATTCAATTGCATTGTTAAAGCATTGTGTTAGGAATAATGTAAAGCATTTTGTCTTTAGTAGTTCAAGTTCTGTGTATGGCAATAGTGATTTCGTTTTAAATACAGAAACAGACCCAACCAACCCTTTAACACCATACGGTAAAAGTAAACACATGATAGAAGAAGTCCTAAAAGACTTTTCTAATGCTTATGAACTATCATTTGCAAGTTTAAGATACTTTAATGCCGCAGGTAGTTATGAAGGTTTAGGTTACACATTAGAACCAAAGAGTCATTTACTTCCAATAGTTGTAGACAAAGCACTGAAAGGTGAGCAGTTTACTATTAATGGTGATGACTATGATACAAGCGATGGCACTTGCGAAAGAGACTACACTCATGTAGCCGATATTGCATCTGCTCATGTATCTGCACTAAACTATCTATTCGATGGTGGCAATGGTGGAGTGTTTAACATAGGTGGCGGTGCTAGTAAAAGTATTAAAAACGTTATTGCAGAAGTTGAAAAGCAATTAGAATTAACATTAGATACTGATACAGGTCCAAGAAGAGAAGGCGATGCAGATAAGACATCAGCCAATATTGCAAGGGCATGGGAAGAGTTTGGCTGGGAAGCAAACTTTGGTTTAGAAGACATTGTTAGAGATGAAATTGCTTATCAAAAAAGCCTACAAAAATAACTTGACAAATAAGTCTAAAGGAGATATACTATAAGCATGGACAAATTATATTACTCATACGACAATATGGTCTCTGATTGCAGAACTATTGTTAGAGAAATGGCACATGACAGTTATCATCCAGACGTTATTATTGGTCCTGGTAGAGGCGCATATCCTTTTGGTGTAATGATGAGTCATTACTTCGAAGTACCTTTTGAAGCATTTAGATGGCAAACCAGAGATGGTGCAATCGAAGATTCCGTGACATTAGAACACGAATTGTCTAAATATAAGGGTAAGAAGATTTTAGTTGTTGATGACATTAACGACTCAGGTACAACATTAATAGGTATTAATGCAGTTATAGAAAAGTTTGATCGTGAACATAATAACAATCAATTAGTCATGCATCAAGAACTAAGATATTCAACACTCTTTAGTAAAGAGTCTAGTAACTTTGCAGATGTAGATTATACTGCTAACGAAGTGTTACCTGATCAAGAGCGTTGGATAGTATTTCCGTATGAGGAGTGGTGGACATGAGCAGTTTAGTAAGTTTACAGAATCATCTTAAAGTCTTAGAAACAAGACATAGAGAATTAGATAGGAAAATTGAAAGTGACTATGAGCATCATATGGATGATACTGTATTAGCAAATGAGAAGGTTGAGAAACTTAATCTAAAGAGGGAAATAGAAGAACTGAAAGGAAACATTAAGGAGTTAAAAAATGTCAGTTAGTGAGAAAATTAAAGCAAGATTAAAAGAAGCCGGTAAAAGGTTTTGGGCAGGAGATAATATCTCTGACTATATGGACGAAGGTGACAAACAGCAACTCGTAGATGAGTTGGCTCCTAAGTTTGAAGAAGTATTACAAGGTCTTGTAATTGATACTGAGAATGATCCTAACAGCAACGGCACAGGCAAACGTCTTGCTAAGATGTATATCAACGAACTAATGGCTGGCAGGTATGACCCTATGCCAGTTGCAACTGCTTTCCCTAACGATAGTATTGATAGGTATGAGGGTATGTTAGTTGTGCGTAGTGAACTTACAAGTATGTGTTCACATCATCACCAGATAGTTAGAGGTGTAGCATACATTGGCATTATTGCTAGTGACAAACTAATTGGACTAAGTAAGTATACAAGGATTGCACAATGGTGTGCTGAACGTGGAACACTACAAGAAGAACTTGCTAACGATATTGTTAGAGAGATTCAAAAGGCAACTGACGCCGAGCACTTAGGTGTTTATATACAAGCCACACATGGTTGTGTAGAGAATAGAGGTGTTAAGGCACATAGCAGTCTAACACAGACAACTGTTCTAAAAGGTGCGTTCAAAGATGATCCAGGTACAAAGAAAGAATTTATGGATAATATTAAACTTCAACAACAATTTGCATGTGACAAGTAATGATTGAAACTAGAAATGCAACAAACACAATGGTCCTAAGCAGATCAGGTGTAAATATTTGGAATATTGCTGACTTGCTATTAGAGAAGAAGTCTTTTAAATTCTTAATGAATAGATTTCCAATCAATAAAGAAGAGATATTTGCAGTTATAGATGTTGTTGCAGACACTAAATGCAAACATGTCGAAGGTGATATAGAATTTAGAGACATAGGTACAGACGGCCATGTGTCCCTAGAAACAATTAGCATGAGTGAGGGTATGTACTTTAATATTATATCCTTTGCAAGAATATGGTATCCTGAAGAAGAGGATCTAACGTTCCTATATGAGAAAGGATTAAGTTATATTTTAATAGAGATATTTACAGACCTAAATAATAATGTAACTACCTACTTAGATAACGACTTACATGAAATAGTTTATCATGCAGTTAAGTTTTGTATAGGACCTATAAGTGATCCTAACTTTATACTTAGTGGCTTACCAACAGAGGAATACAATCAGGTTAAATATGAAACAACCTAAATTAAGATACAGCGAAGCATTTTATAGTGTGCAGGGAGAAGGCAGATTTGTCGGTGTGCCTAGTGTCTTTTTAAGAACGTTTGGTTGTAATTTTGAATGTGCAGGATTTGGACAAGAACGAGGCAACTTAATTGCAACAGATGAAATGCCTTATGTTACAGATCCTAAAGCAGACAAGAACCATCCACAGGCTTATAAAAGCATAGAAGATTTACCAGTCACTCCAATAGGATGTGATTCCAGTGCCAGTTGGGCAATGAAGTATAAACATTTACAGATGACTAAATCTGTTGACGAAGTGGTTGATCACATCACTAGTTTACTTCCCAAGGGCACATTTACTGGCCGACACGGTGAAGACATACACTTGGTGATCACAGGTGGTGAACCGCTACTAGGGTGGCAACGTGTTTGGCCAGCACTTATTGATATATTACATGCTGATTTTGGTTTAGTAAATGTAACATTTGAAACTAATGGTAGTAAGTTTTGTGAAGATAATATGGTAGACTACTTTAACAATGAAGGAAAAGATGTACATGTCACATGGAGTACCAGTCCTAAATTGACTATAAGTGGAGAGACAAGAGAAGATACTTTGAAGCCAGAGTGCTTGGTTAGTATGAATAAAGTTACAAATAGTTTTTTATATAATAAGTTTGTCGTACGTGATGAACTATGCTTACCAGATGTAGATGCATACGTCTCAGCATATAAAAAAGCAAACGTAAAAATAGATAGTGTATTTTTGATGCCTGAAGGTGCTACATTTGAGCAACAAACACTAACAGAAAAAGATGTAGCAGAAATCTGTATGAATACAGGTTATAAATTTAGCCCCAGATTACACATTAATTTGTTTGGTAATGCTTGGGGTACTTAGGAGAATAATATGAATAAATTTGATAAAAACTTTCATATGAATTTTAGTCCATTGTATGCGACTTTAATTTTTATGATTATGTTTGCTGTAGTATTTGAAACAACAGCAGAAGATAAAGCAGTAGGATTTACAACAGACGGACTACCTGTATTGATGGAAGACTTATCTGCTGAAGCACGACAAGAACTACTAGAAAATGAAATGGCAGAAGCCGATGCACTTCTAGAAGAAGCAACAACTAAGCCTGTACTAGTTAGTATACCTTACGAAGTAGTTGACAACGAAGTCATAGTAGCATTTGGATATGGTATAAGACTTATAGCAACATACCCTTGTAATGTTACACCAGGTGATATAGTTGTGCCAGAACCAGGACTTACGGAGATAGGTATTAGTACAAGATTCCTTGTGCAAAGGACCTTACCAGATGGAAGAACAATGAACTACACTTGTAGGGTTGTAAATATTTATAAAACAGAAGAGGAATAAAATGGCAATATATAAAGGAAGAGTTAGTGCAATAACACCTACTAGAAAAAGTTCTAGTATTGGAAGAGGTGGAAGAGGTAGAAGTGTAAAGATATCTACATCTAGCATGAACAAACATAAAAAGAGATCTACTAAGAATTATAGAGGTCAAGGTAGATGAATGTTATTGAACGAGGCACATGGCTACATAAAGGTCATAAAGTCAAGTTCACTATACTTGAAGATGAAACCGTTATGGTTAAAGAAACATTCGGTGCGTCGAAAGGAACACCTAAAAGGCTTGATATGTACGAAGCAGTAGAATATCAACAGCAAATTAAGGAGATTGGTTATGACAAAGAAAACTAAATTACCGTTTAGTATGATGCCTGCTAGTTGGGGACTTAAAGGTAAGTCTCGAGCAATCGCAGAAGCAGAGTATTATTACGAAGGCGAAGAACTTGAAAAAGTATTAGCAGGATTAGAAACTGATAATGATGCAGATAAAAATGTCGCTGAAATAGAAATTGATGTTAAGAATGGAAAGTTGAGCCAATCAGAAGCAGATAAAAAAATTGCAATTTTAAAAGAAGAACCTTGGGTTAATGTAAACAAAATGGGTATTGATCCTGAGAATGCAAAAGCAGGGTTTATTGAATTAGATTGGAATGATCACTTTGTAAGTATGTTACAAGATAATGGTTATGCAGGACAAAGTGATGAAGAAATAGTAAACACATGGTTCAATGATGTCTGCAGAACTGTATTAATACAAGAAAAAGCAGATCAAGATTACGGATTACAAGAAGAAGGAAGGCAAGATGTCGTCAGAAAAGCAGTCAACGATAGAGACGAAGACGAAGATTAAGTTAGCAGAAATATCTGCTAAGATTGATCAACTAGTTGATGAAACATGCAAAGAAATGACTTTTGAAGAACTTAATTACATCCTTGAAAACTATGAGAAGTATCTAACATACGACCTCAAAAGAAATTTTAAAGATTTACGTGAAAAGAACTTGAAAGATTCTCCTTTTGATGCTATAATAAATGATAACTTAGGATTATAATATGGAAAAGAAAAACTTTATACTAGTAGACTCACTTAATATGTTCTTTAGAGCAAAGCATGTTGGCAATGGCAAAGACATAGATATGCGAGTAGGCATGGCTATGCACATTATGTTCAATAGTGTTAAGAAAGCATGGAAGGACTTTGATGGTTCACATGTTATATTTTGCTTAGAAGGCCGTTCATGGCGTAAGGACTTTTACACACCCTATAAGGCAAACAGAAAAGTTACAAGAGACAAACGTAGTCCACGTGAAATGGAAGATGATGAGTTGTTCTTTGAAGCATACAATGACTTCGTTGAGTATTTAGATACTAAGAGTAATTGTAGTGTTATTAGACAGCCTAATGCTGAAGCAGATGACTTAATTGCTACTTGGATACAACAACATCCAGAAGACAATCATATTATTATAAGTACAGATAGTGACTTCTATCAGTTACTAGCACCTAATGTAATACAGTTCAACGGCACTACTGATCAAATAGTTAGCCTAGAAGGCTTTAAGAGTGCTAAGACAGGTGAGTATGTAATAGATAAAAAGACAGGCGAACCTAAGAAAGCAATAGACCCAGAGTTTGTATTGTTTGAGAAGTGTGTTAGAGGTGACAGCAGTGACAATGTGTTTAGTGCTTACCCTGGTGCAAGACTAAAAGGCAGTAAGAACAAAACTGGTATCACAGAAGCATACAAAGACCGTGTAACAGGCGGCTTTGATTATAACAACTTCATGTTGCAACGTTGGGTTGATCATGAAGAGCAAGAGCATAGAGTCGTAGATGACTTCGAACGTAACAGAATCCTTATAGACCTAACTGCTCAACCAGATGAAGTAAAAGCAGAATGTAAAGCAAGGATTGATGAAGCAGTAAGCAAAGAGCCTGTTTCACAAGTTGGTATACACTTTATGAAGTTTTGCTCTAAGTGGAACTTACAACGTATGAGTAATACACCAAATGATTATGCAGAGTTTTTGAATGGACAGATTCGATAAAGCCATCAAAAGAATTAAGGGGGAGTGGCCTAAAGACCCGATACCATGGATCTTTACTACTCCAGATAATGGAAAGACAGTATACAGAGCAATGAGAAGCGATATATGTCCAGAAGAGTTTAAAGACTCATATGGGCAACCAATGAAGCAAATATGCTCAGTAAACGGAGAACAAGTTGCTCGAGATGAGGACTATGGAACACAGGAGATAGAATATGGTAAAGCCTAAAAAACAAACTAAACTACAACAAATCACAGAAGAAGCATGGCTAGTAACTAAAGGTGATAAGAAGATCGGAATACTAAATGAAGATGTTCAAGGTAGATACTTTTATATTACAGGAAAGGCAGTTAAACTGTTTGATGACGAACAAGAGACTACTAAGTTCTTTGGTAATGTTAATTTGTTTACAGAAACAATTAATGAACCAACTACTAAGAAGGATGCTCTTTACATCAAAGGACACCATATAGAATACGAAGAAGCAATACCTATTGAAGTTAACGATACTAGGTATAGAGATGATATTCCTCTTTACTTAAAAACAGAAAGCAGTGATGTATTGTATGCCGCAGGTTGGTATGCTATTAACTTTGATAAAGCATGGAAACATGGTCATGGTCCTAAGTTACAAACATTAGAGTCTTATGGATTTGAAGGTCCATGGAGAACTGAGATGGAATGCAGAAAAGAGCTCAAACGTCTGAATAAAGAGAAAAGACATAATGAGCAAGTTTAAAGATCTTGTTGCTCACATAACAAATTTAAAAAATTCCAATATAGCAGAAGCAACATTAGATGTAGACTATCTATTTGAAGCACTCAGCGAAATAACCCCACTATCGAATAACGGAGATTCAGGCGTGCCTGTCAATGTAAGTGTAGAGTTAGATGGTGGCAAATTTGGAAAGCAATGAGTCTAGACCACCTACCAGAAGATTGCGGTTACAATAAAGTATTCAAACACCAGTGGAAGACTGGCAATTACGGAATTGGACTAAACACCATAAACCAAATCAATGCAATGATTGAAGGAAAGTGGGGTTGGCACTTTGAGCCTTTTCCTGATATGGATTATCGTTCTGATACTTGGTACGAAAAACAAGAATGTATTATATCATTTGAAAGTAAATGGGATAAGTATCAAACATGGCTTAGTGTTAAGGACGTAGATTGAGCAAGTATTATAAATCACCTGTGCCTAGTAAACGTAAGATTCTAATTACAGCAGGATGCAGTTTTAGTACAGATAACGAAAGACTGCATACATGGAACTACTACCTTGATAAGGGGTACGATAAATCATATCACCTAGGTGCTGATGCATATGGTAATAGATTAATAGCAAGACGTGTTTCAGAAAAATTATTAAGCCTAGACGAGCCTGATGCAGATATAGATGTAGTTGTTATGTTTAGTGGCATTAGCAGGCATCATTACATATCTAACAGCAAACAGCACATACACTCGCAGACAGTGGTAGACATAGCATTAAATCAACTAGAAGAGATGAAGGCAAACTATCACAAGGGACAGTCGGAATACGACATTGCAAAAGGAACAGCCGATATAAATGCTGTTCTAACTTCTAATGTAGGTCAACATGTAGACTTACAAGGTAATGTAATAGATAGAGATAGATATGCTTACATGTATTTTGTACCAACACTCGAGGATAAAACTATAGAAGAGTATTATGCAAAATTTACAAATACTATTAATGATTGGGAAGAAACCTCATTTGCAATTTTAAACTTGCAAGAACTATGTCACAATAGAAATGCTAATTTGTTTTGGGGCAACTATGATTATCAGTTCCATGATGTGTATCATGAAAGAGTTAAAATATTGTATCCTCATATTGCTTGGGCATACGATAATTTAGAATTAGAAATGTGTTTTGATATGCAAGGTATGGTGCAGTGGGTAAGAGAAAACTTTACACAGAAAAAAGGATTCTGTACAGATGATTTACATCCTTCGCAATTAGCACATAAGCATTATTGTAGTTCAATTATTAAACCATTTATAGAAAAACAGAAATAAATATAAACATGAAAGTAGAAATATACAGCAAACCACAATGTCCTTTCTGTGTACAAGCAAAAGCATTAGCAGAAAGAAAAGGATATGAACTAACATACAAAATGTTAGATGAGGATTTTGATAGAGAAGCACTAATGGAAACATTCCCAGGTGCTAGAACATTCCCTCAAATTATCGTTGATGGCGACAAGATAGGTGGGTTTACAGAGTTCAAAGCACTGGTCGACAAACTGGATTAACAGATGTTTTAATCACTGAAAAGTGATAAATATATGTGTATAGGAGACATACACATGAGTAGACCAAAACCGGAGATACTACTTGAAGTAGTAAACAAGACAAGTTATAAGACTGAACAAGTTTTAAGTGCAGAAGCAATATATAGTGTATTTTTTAAGGGTAAACCTATTAACCTTAGAATTTTAAATACATTGATTAGTTACCCAGGCCCAAAATATAAGAAGGTGTCATTTTCAAATCCTGGACATGCTTTTAACCTAGCAGAAAGGCTCAATGGTGTTTTTACATCAGATGATTTTAAAGTTATTAAATTAACAAAAGGTGAAGTAGTTACAGAAGATGATCTCAAACAATGATCCAATACAATTCCAAATTATATACTGGCTAGACGAGCGTCTAAAAAATACTAAACCCATTCGAGACTACACTGGATGCAATATGCAAGATAAGTGTGCTCGTATTTTTTCAAACTATAGATTACAACAAGACAAGCCTGTTGGTATAAAACTTACAAGGTTCGGCAACACAATGCTAGGCAGACATTTCGACAAGTATGCACATGAAAATGACTGCTTACTAAACGGTAAAGTGCTACTCAAACTAGACGAAGCAATGACTTGGCCTTACTTTGTAAATCAAAAGAAAGTTGTGTTTTACAGTCAAGAAGATAGTGCATGGTTCAGATTAAATGGTTCTAAATTAGAAAATTACATAGATATTATATAATGATAAAATATGCTGACAATTTCTTATCCCCTAATGTTATAGCAACATTGGATAAGTATTGTCAAATTTTAGAAGATGATAATAACTCTGATACTTATTGGAATCCAAAGTTTACTAAGACAACAGATCGTGTTAGTTGCTTTTCAAACAAAGTTGAAGGAACAGAACTATTTGAGTTGAAAGAAGATATCTTTAATAATCCAACTAATCCATTCTATAAAGATAAACGTATTAGGAATATGTCTTGTGCTATACAAAAGTATCCTAAAGGTGCAATACTATCTGCACATAAAGATAGGTCCATAGGTTCAGTAACAATATTCTTAAATAAAGAGTGGGGCATTAATGACGGAGGCATGTTCCATTGGTTAGATGATAGTGCTGAAGGAAATGGACATTGTGTGCTACCTAAATATAATAGTGCCGTGTACATGGTGCTAGAAGAAGGAACATCAAACATACTAGGCCCAACACATTGGGTAACAGAAGTATTATCAGAGACCCCTAGATGTTGTATTCAACTGTTTATGTGGGGAGAAGGCGATGTTAATAATACACTAGTAGAGGGCAATAAGAGTGGGTATTAGGGTCATTAAAGACGTCTTAGACGTCGTTTACGCAACGGAACTGTATAATAAGTGTATTGACATGCCTGTACAAAGGACTAGTTTAGATACATGGAAGGACTATTTAACAGACTCTAAGAAAGCACCTGAAATACTTTTAAACGATTTAGATACCACAGACCAACAGGCACTCCAATTGCTATTTGAAGAGCACTTTGGTAAGTTCAATAAGGCTTACCTAACAGTTCAAAGATGGGAAAAAGGATGCTACATACCCTGGCACAATGATCAAAAGTATGACTTTAGTGCTACAATCTATTTGAATCCTGAATGGGAAGAGGATGATGGAGGTCAATTCATATACACAGACAATGATGACTTCTATGGTGTAAATCATTCATATACTCCGCAGTTTAACTCTGCTGTATTATTAGAAGACGGTCACTATCATTGTGTTGCTCCAATAGGGTCATTAGATAAAACAAGAGTAACTGTTCAATTCTTCGCTTATAAAGGTTGACATACCTTAAAATTCTGCTATACTACACTTAGTAAAAATTTTAAGAGGCAAGTATGTCAACATATCCAATTCAACAAAGTCCATATACTTTTAGTTACGACGTAACAACGGACTTTAAAATAAATTTCATTCACTGGTATCAGGTAAACACTGAAGAGCGTTCAGCACATCGAGAAAAACCTTATAGTCCTGTAGAAGGATTAGAAGTGTTTAGAAAAATGTATGGGAATTATGAGGGAAAGTAGCATATAGTGGTTGACAATATCACAAAAGGTGCTATTATATATACATAGTTAGGTAAAAAGTTAGGAGTAACATATTATGGAAACATTACAAGTAAGACCAGCAGAAGTCAAGCCAATCACTCTGCGTGCCATGAAGGCAAAAAGACCAATCTTTATCTGGGGAGCACCCGGTATTGGTAAGTCGGAATTGGTACAAGGTATTGTAGACTCAGGAGAGTTAGGCAATGCTGTTATGATAGACATGCGTCTAGCATTAATGGAACCGACTGATCTAAGAGGTTATCCGTTCCGTAACCCAGAGACAAATACGATGGAGTGGGCACCAGCGGCAGATCTTCCTACACAGGAAATGGCCGATGCACACGATACTATTGTATTGTTCTTAGATGAGCTCAACTCAGCACCACCAAGTGTACAAGCGGCGGCTTACCAGTTAGTTCTTAACAACAAAATTGGTCAGTATCAACTTCCAGACAATGTAAGAATTGTTGCGGCAGGTAACAGAGAGACTGACAGAGGTGTTACATTTAGAATGCCTAGTCCACTTGCTAACAGATTTAGACATATTAACATGGACGTGAATTTCGAAGATTGGCAACAATGGGCAATACTTAATGACGTTCATCCAGACGTTATTGGTTACCTTAGTTTTTCTAAGCAGGACTTGTTTAACTTTGATCCAAAGACAAGTTCACAAGCATTCGCAACTCCAAGAAGTTGGGTATTTACCTCAGACATTCTTAAGGTAGATGGTTTTAATACAGCACCAGCCAGAGAGCAGAAGGCAGAAATTGCAGGTGCTATTGGTGAGGGCATGGCAATCAAGTTTATTGAGCATAGAAGAATTGCTTCTAACTTGCCTAACCCTTCAGATGTTATTGACGGCAAGGTTAAAAAACTAGACAATAAGATATCAGAAGAGATATCTGCAAAATACAGTTTAGTTGTTAGTATTGCATACGAACTAAATGACATCTACAAAGAAACAGGTGTTGATGAGAAGTTTGCTAAAATGCTTAACAATACTGTAAGGTTTAGTTTCGATAACTTTGAGCCTGAAATGGTAGTATTCTTATTCAAGACAATAATGAAGGATTACAAGATTACATTCAATGTTAGAACTACACTTGATAAAGATCTTAAAGATACTTTCTCAGAGAGGTACGTGAAGTATATCACATAAGGGAGAAAGGGACACGATTTAAAATCCTTGTGCGCCTACCTATGTTACTCCCTACCTAAGCACGAGGTGAGGTGCCCTGGAAACAGGGCATTTTTTTCTTTAATAATAGAAGGAAACACAAAGTGGATTATCATGATTACACTTTTAAAATTAACTCAAAAAGGATTGAGTTAGATTCAGATATTACAATTCAGCAATTAGCAACACGTCATAACTTTACACAAGGTGACGAGTTTGTTTTGGTTGTATTGGACAATAAGGTTGCTTTGGTCAAAGCAGAAAAACTACCCGGACCTGGTTGGTTCAAATATTCAAATAAACATCTCCCGATAGCATAACGGATAATGCAACGGCCTTCTAAGCCGTAGATTGTAGGTTCGAATCCTACTCGGGAGGCCACTCATAAGAATGCCCTCATATAGAGGGCATCTTTCTACCTAAAGACTTAAACTTCTGGTGTACTTGGCTCTTCGCCAGTTCCGTCTGCCATTGGTGCTTCCATTGGTGCTTCCGCTGGTGCTTCTGCATGATGTTCTTGTAGAGGACTTGGAGCCTCTGCAGGTGCATCGTCATAATGGACTTCGTCGTGTGCCGGCATTACATTCGCGTCTTCAACAAATTCTGTTGTAGGCATGTCATACCATTCACTCGCATAGTCATTAGACCAGTCGTTACCTTCTACCCATGTATTGCTTTCGCTTTCGTATGAAGTGTTACTATCTGCATTACCGCAATAATCGTATTCATCCCATTCGTATGGTGTTGGTTCCATCCAGGCTTGCATACATGAATCCCACCATGCCGCATCTGAGAAACCTTCTGGTTTTTCATGGGTTGGTGTATCTGGATGTAAGTAATCGCCTTCTGCTGGTGCTGTGAATACTGCTTCGTATTCTTCAACTGGTTCCGCGTGATGTGGAATTTCCCAAAGTTTCATCTCAACTTCGTTAAGTTTCTCTCTGAGTTCGTGTAGCATATTTGCTAAGTCTATTCTTGGATCTAACATAATATTTCTCCTGTTTCTGTATAGATATCTATTGTTTATATTGGTAATTATGTGTACTGAACCAATTGTCTGTGCTAGTATTTATCGTAAAATACGGTTGACACAAACTGTATAGATGCTATAATATATGTATTAGTTAGGAAAACAAGGGTAGTTTATGACAGACATATTAGAAGCAAAATCAGAATCCGCAAAGGATAGAGTAGCAACGCCTCTAACAGAGATTCCAGAGACAACAATGACTTCAGCGGAAGTTGAAGATCGTCTTATTAAAGCAAGAATTGAAATGCTGATGTCAGCACCTTTCTTTGGTAACCTTGCTACACGTTTAAAACTTAAAGATGCTACAGCATGGTGTCCTACACTTGCTACAGATGGCAAGTTTTTTTACTACAATAGAAACTTTGTTGCCGCAATGAGCGACGGCGAATGTGTATTTGGTATGGGCCATGAGATACTACATTGTGTTTATGATCACTTTGATGTTGCTCGTAGAGGTGATAGAGATCCTAGACTTTGGAACATAGCAAATGACTATGTTATTAATGCAGACTTAATTGATGCTAACATAGGCGAGCAGATTAAACTTGTTGAAATATGTTTTGATTGGAAATACAGAGGTCAAGTTTCAGAAGAGATATACGATGACTTATTCAAACAAGCAGAAGAAGAAGGCCGTGTTATTACTCAACAACCTTTAGACATACACTTAGATAGAGCAGAAGGTGATGATGAGGGTGCAGGTGAGAATAAAGCAAACGGTGAAGCAGGTGATGAAGAAGGTCCTGCAAAATATACTGCAGAAGAGAAAGAAAACAATAAGCAAGAATTTCAGAATGCTGTAATGCAATCTGCTAAGGCGGCTGGTGCTGGTAACTTACCAGGTGGCGTTAAAAGAATGTTAGACAAACTTCTTAACCCTACACTAGACTGGCGTGAACTACTTGCTATGCAGATACAGAGCACTATTAGAAGTGACTACACATATCAAACACCAAGCCGTAAAGGACAAGACAGTGGTTTCTACTTGCCAGGTATGGACAGAGAAACAACTATTGATATTGTTGCGGCACTTGATATGTCAGGTTCTATATTTGATGAAATGGCAATGGACTTCTTAAGTGAGTTCAAAGGCATTATGGACCAATACACAGACTTTAACATTCACCTTGTATGCTTTGACACAGAAATTCATAACCCACAAGTGTTCACACAGAACAATATGGAAGAGTTTATGGACTACGAACTAGGCGGTGGCGGTGGCACAGACTTTGATTGTGTTTACAACTGGATGAAAGAAGAAGGCATTCAGCCTAAGAAGTTAGTTATGTTTACAGATGGCTACCCATGGGACAGTTGGGGTGATGAATCATACTGTGATGCATTGTTTATTGTTCACGGTGGTGGCTATGGTGGAAGGACCCCAGAAGCACCTTTCGGCATAACTGTACCTTATACCAGAGATGAGTCAGGACTACAAGGTTGATTAAGATCACTAACAGTAAGTTGCTGTCAAGTGAGCAACTAGAAATGATGTCAGGTAATGATACTTACATGACTATGCTACAGAACAAATTAAAGATTTCTGATTTTAAAATAAATGATGAAATACTTGAATCATTATATGAACCTTTAGACTTTACAGAAGGTCTTGTATATTATGATATGACTAATACATACGGCAGTGGTACACTTGAAGTATTATTTGAAAATGCATTAGACATGGAAAACTACAGAGTAAACCTAACAACCACGTTAGGTATTAATAAAATAATAAAATAACCATTTTTTAACAGTATGTATTAAAACATCTGTTAAATAGTAGTGTTAAATTTTAAAAGGAGGCCAAACGTGGCAAAAACAGATAAAGTAGAAAATGAAGCAGTTTCTGTAGAAGAAACTGTAAATCAAGAAGCAACAGGTGAGACTAACGCACCGGAAAGTATCGGTCTTAACGAATTGGCCGTTCTTGCACAAATTGTAGATCTAGCAACTCAAAGAGGTGCCTTTAGAGCAAATGAACTTACCCAAGTAGGTGAAGTTTATGACAAACTAAATGCATTCTTAACGTTCATAAGAGAACAGCAAGAGGCTACAGCAGAAGCAGAAGCAGGTGATAAAGAATCTGCTCCTGACACACAAGGAGAATAAAATGGCTGAAGTAATGAAGCACGTAGGCAAAATTGGTGAGAAGCCAATTGTTGTCGTTTACAGAGAGGTTCCTAACGAACCAGAAAATGCATTGGTAGTAGAAACAGGATCATTAGAGCCTGATCAACATGATGCATTAATGAATGTTGTTCAATCAGCAGAAGCACAAGAAAGCAATAACATCAGTGAAGTTTTACATAGAAGAACTTTTCCAGATGGGTCAAACATGTTGACATCTTTGCATTATGCTAAGAAGATAGTTAAGACTCCTGTCAATATGGTTAACCTAACACCTACACCACAACAGAGTGTAGCATTAGAAGATGTTAATAAAGAAATTAGAAAGATCGAAACAGGAAGTAATCCACCTCTTAATACAGAAATAGAGCCTACTGCGAATCTACCGCTTGAAACTGACCCTACATTAGCAAGTGCTGAAGCACCTACTACAGAGTCAAGTGATGATCCAACAGAAGTTGCTAAAGGCATGTTACGTCAAGCAATGCTTATGGAAGATGACATCAAAGCAATGCAACAGGATATCGATCAAAAGAAAGCAGAAGCATACGCCCTAGCACCAGAACTGACCCCTAAGAAAGGTCCTGGTAGACCGAAGAAAGTTTAAGTAGTTCTTCGTGGGAGATAGAGAGACCAAGATAGTCGTCTTGGGAAAATCCACCAGTATGGTTAAGGACTCCAAAAGAAAGGAGTTGCTTAAAGATCTAGATGCTTCGGATGTTCCTAAAGAATTCATAGATGTAATAAAAGTATATCTTAATAGTGGGGAAGTAATACCTTTTGAAGTTACTGACCTAATGGATAACTTCTCTCTAGATGAATTACGTGATTTCTTAAAAGAAAGAGATATAAATGACAAAGTGGATATGGTTGAAATCTATCTCAATATGGACTTAATTTTTACTAAATTAGAGTCTACAACTAATACAATATTCGCAAAACACTTTAAAGACGACTAAATATCGGTTGACAACTCCCCTTTTGATGCTATACTATATGTATATTAAATAAAAAGGTAAGGAGTTTTATGAACAATATTAACGATATCAAAAGAGCAATCCAAAGGGGTGCTTTTTCACATGATGAACTAGGTTCATTAATTTCATTCACTAGAAGCACAATGACGCAACAGGCTAAGGCTTCTATTAACGTTGGTGATCAAGTATTTGTGATCCAGAAGACTAAACGTACACCTGGTGTAGTTACTAAAGTAAACATTAAGAAGGCTATAGTAGATATGCGAGGCCGTTCTTATAGTGTTCCTCTTTCAATGTTAGAGGTTGCTTAATGTACGATAAAATAGAAAACAAGCAACTTTCTAGAAGAGAAAGAATCTTACTTGACCCACTCGGAGCAAGTAAGAAAAGCGACGCCAAAAAGAAAGAAGAAGGCAAAGAAGGTTCATTCTATGGTTACAAGCCAAAGCATGATAATTTTTATCCTGGCTTAGACGACTAGTGATAGACATTTTACAAGAAGTCACTGATTGGGGTGACAAAAACATTGCCAATGGCATTTATCATGTTAATGGTGCAGGACAACTTGTTCAGTACAATGATAAAGTATTTAAGAATCCTATAAAACAATTCTCTAAAAGTAGACGCAAGTTTACAAAGATAGGCGAACGCGAAGAAGAATTAGCACCCGGTGTTATTACAGTACAGGGTAGTAATGGTAAAGTGTATACTATCGATGATGGTAAGTGTTCGTGCCCAGGTTATACATTTAGGGGGAATTGCAAACATGTTAAACAAGTTGCTTAAAAATGTAATAGACATTGGAGTTTTACTCCTTATAGGCGTTGCATTAACATCATGTGCAAGTGGAGGAGGTAGTAGTGCCCTAGTTCAAGAGCAAGTAGCAACAACACCAACAACACCTGTACAACCATTTCAAACAATAGAACCATTTGAGTATACTTATGATACTATGCATGGTGACATAACTGTTACTTATAGTAGTGGTAACTACTTAGACGATTCTAACTTTGCAAAGACAGACAAATATAAAATAGCAGACTATGGTTTCTTTCAAATTACTACACAAGGTAGGCATGACGGGACAAGTAGAAATCCGCAGGAAGTACAAGACGCAGGACCTTTCCTGAATGCAGGTGTTATCCATAGAGCGGACTTGAACGGAGATGGTCACCAGGACTTTTATTACGAAGGGTTCTTTGAAGGTGATAGAGAAGATATGCCTCGTTCATACTTACATGCATTTCTTAATGATGGTAGTGGACACTTTGTTTATAGTCCGGAACTGTTTGCAAGTGGGTCAAGTCCATGTATTAACTATGGTGACCTAGACTTTAAAACAGATGCACAACACGAATGCGGTATGGTGCGACACTTACAAAGAAGTTTAGTTGCTGACTTTAATGGTGATGGCATTGATGACTTCATGAAGCCTAGTATTTTACATTTAAGCAATAACGGTGTAATAGAAAACAAAGGCCAAACTAATTTACCTAGTTGGATGTTTGCTGAGCACGGTGCATACAGTCATGACATAGTTGCTGGTGATTTAGACAACGACGGAGACTTAGATATATTTGGTGCTTGGACTCATAATGAGTTTGGGACTAATCATACTATGGGTGCAATTATAAATGATGGCACAGGTAATTTTACAGATACCAATTGGAACTTTTATAAGATGCCTTCTGCAAGTGATATGGGTGCAGATCATGTATTATGGAATACTACGGCCGCTATAGGTGACTTTGATAACGATGGACATGTTGATGTTTCTGTAGGCTGGGCAAACCCTAGTGAAGCAGAAGTATACGGATTTGCTGAAACATATAGCAATAGTGCTGGTGCAGTATTTTGGAACGATGGTAATATGGATTGGTCTAAACTATGGACTGAGTTACCTAGCAATTACTTTGGTGCTAATGGTATTGCTAATGATATGGAAACAATGGATATCAATGGTGATGGCTATTTAGATATTATACTAGCATCAACTAAAGTAGACCCTTACTATGACGGTAGAGTAATACAACTATTTCTCAACAATGGTAATGGTACGTTTACAGATGTATCAGAACAATACGGTTCTATTACAAAGTACAAAGATGGCTCAGGTGATTGGTGGAATGGTGAAGGGTCATTACATGTATTAGACTTTGACAACGATGGCGACTTAGATATAGTTGATAGTGTTAATGGAACGTATGTATTAATTAACAATGGCGGTTCGTTTGAATTGTATGACAACTTTCCTAATCAAGGAGACTGTGGTGGTTGTAGATATTATCCTATTGAGATAGACGGCAAATGGCAGTATGATTTCATAGGTTATACAGATGAACGAACAACAGACTCACAAACATCGACATTCTTTCAAGTATTAGATCCACCATTAATGCAAATGATGAACGACATAACTACTAAACCTACAGGGTATGTCAACACCATATTCGAATCAAAAAGCCTGTTAGACGACCTTAGAGTAAGTGTAAGAAGCGATAATGTGCTCTATAACCGTGTAGAAGGTGCTGAAATGTTAGGTGCTAGTTACGGAGACTTCTTTATTGCAGACTTTAATGGCGATATAGAAGGTGGTTTAGTTGGTTGGGATACTACTGCAGACGCTCTGCACCTCGGCTATTACTACGCGGATAGAACCATTAAAGCACAAAATGATACACTTTGGTATGGTACAGGAACAGCAGATGTTAAAGTAAAATCCTTTACTTCATTTATAGAACTTAATAAGGTATTCAATCCAAATCTATATGCCTCAGTAGGATATGGTATGACATACTCGAGAGTAAAAGGCTTTACTGAACATGGCAGTTCCTTTAATGTTAAAATAAATGGTTTCACAATGTTAGATGCTAATATCTTTGCAGATGTTACATATAATATACAAAGTACATTTGGAGCAACATTTTTAACATTAGGAATAGACTACCATACAACATTAGAAGACACAAAAGTAAAATTTGCTGATGGTCTTAAATATCAATTCCATAATGATCTAACAGTAGGTAAACTTATGTTTACACATAAGTGGAATAATATTTACTTTAGATTAAAAACTGATACAGAAGATCGTGTAACCAGTGAATTAGGTTTTACAATAAACCTTTAAGTTTTGGAATAGCAAATTCGTTTGCCCATCTCTCTTGGGATTCAGCACTTAGGTGATGACAATGATCATGCGTAGGATAGTTTATAGGATCTTCCATTATTTCAAAGTCCCATTGTAGTGCATCTGATATAGTTTTATCATCAGGCTGAGCAATTATATTTTCTTTTGGAATTATATTCCACTCATTATACATTTCGTCATGTGGTGCCCTGTTTATCTTTTCATGGTCATCGATACTGTGGCCTTCTTTCATTGCATGAGCCTGAGTAAAATTAAATGTATTGGGAGACATAACAAACTTAGTTCCAGACTTTTGTAGTTTAGATACAGCACTTTCTATAAGGTAATACTGTTTGTGTGCTTCTAAGTCGTCATCGTATAAATGTATATAGTAATCTCTAAATGCATAGAATTGTTTTTCACTCATATGATGTGGAAGCCATTCCCATTCTTCTATTGCTTCTTCATAAGTGCCCATTAAGTTACCAAAAGAAACAAGACCTGTAATGCTTTGTGAAATAATTGTGGGATCAAAGTCTGGTTCGTCTTTTGCAGGATGACAACGTTTATTGTCAAAGAAGTTATCTACATCATAGTCTAGTTGTTTTAAACCAAGTGTAGGATAATATCGTTTGCCTTTGTGGTTCCAGGTAACTCTACATGCTGTAGTCCAGTTTACAAGTACAATATCTGCTTTAAGAACGTCTACAGCATAATCTATTTGTAAACGTATGCCAAAGTTATCGCACCCTACTCGAGCAATATTATGATAGTCCCATCCAAAGTGTTTAGCAATGAAGTGACCATGATCTGTTTCCGGAAAACTAGGGTCTATACTGCTCCAACTACAACCACATACGACGAATTTCATAGTAGTATTTAGTTAAATAACATTATGCAAAAAGTTTATCTAGGCGACCAATACTATGCTGTAATACAACTACCATGGGAGGAAACCCCTAACTTAGACAGCATACAAGACGATCTAAGCAGTGGTAAGGCTAAACTGGCAATATGGTATCCTATGGAATCGATGTTTTATAATAACGATGATTTCATTATAAATGAAGCAAACGATCCTTATGAAACTAATCCCATATACAGAAAAGATCATCCAAAGATAGATAAGTTACTGTCTAAGTATAACATAGATGATTGGGTGTTATTAGATAATAATCCTTATAACGAGATTCTCTATCCTAATAAATGCATTTACATACCTAATTTTGCAAGGGATTCTGTAAATACCGCATCTAATCAATGGGAGTTTGTTAGACAACTACATGAACGAAAAGCAACATTCAGTAGTTTTAATCGCAGAACAACGGAAGTAAGGTTACAGATTGTTAATCATATTCGTCATAAAGATGCCATATGGAGTTGTGGACCATTACTAGATAATCAACCTACTCAATACAGTCATCTTCATAACCTGTTGCCTAAAACAGTTGATCAAGAATTTACAGCAATTGGCTCTGGCATGAAAACACCTACTTGGTTATATCAGAGTGCATACATTCATATTGTTAATGAGACTGATACATGGTATGACCCTAACTACCTTTTTATAACAGAAAAGACATATAACTGTTTTAACAGCAGAACACCATTTTTAATGGTAGGACAACCTTTTACACTTAAACATTTAAATGATGTAGGATTTAAAACGTTCTCAGAATACTGGGATGAAAGTTATGATGAAGAACTAAACACTACTAAACGTGCTAGTATGGTTTGCGACTTAATGGATAAAATAGAATCGAATTACTTAGATATGTTTAAAGATATGCAGGATATACTAGATCATAACTACAATCACTTAAGAACGTTTGACTACAGTTTAGATAGTAAGTTATCTACTTTTGGTTTTAAATAATTATTAAAGTAATGCTTCTGTGCTTGTGGGGATATGTGGTAACTTAATTTAGCACCTGGGTTCTTTGAATAGTCATGCCATCCTTTTAGTTCCTCATCATGCTCTCTTAACATACTAGCAACACCTTTAATTCGTTTGCGGCCTGGTATAAAATCTACTAACTTTTCCCAATAATGAGCATTTTCATTAATGTCCTGTAAGTAGAATAAAGTATTAGGACTCATTAAATAAGGTATATCGTTTACTTCTAAATCAAAAACAGCACTCTTAACTAAGTGAATTTGCTTTGCTAATTCTAATTTGCTATCATACCAATACAAATAATACTTTTTAAAACTGTTAAACATTTCTTCTGTTATAGGCAATCCTTGTTCGCCCATAGTTGAAGTTAGGAAATGGTCAAACCTATCCTCATCTAGCATTGTAGTGATACTATTAAATGCCATTGCAGGATTGCAATCAACTACATGATTTCTATTAACTAATTTGGTTGGATTTATACAGTAATCAAAGTTTTCAATAGTTAATGTTGGATTAAAGGATGCTTCAGGGTTATGATTCCATTCTATTCTTGTAGGAGTAGTCCAATTTATAATTATTAAGTCTGCTTCAGCAGTATCTATAGCAAAGTCGATTTGGTTTCTTATAACAAAATTACTAGCACCTACAGTTGCAAGGTTTAGATAAAAAGACTCTTGGTACTCTCTGGTTATGTATTCCGTAACCATAGAGCCAAACTCAGTGTTTGGTAGTGTTTCGTCTCTACTGCTCCAACTACAGCCGCATATTGCTACTTTCAACAGCATTCTCCAATAATGCTTTATGGATACTTTTCCTACATTCAGGACAATGACATATTCCTGCTGTAACCATAAGCCTTTCTATCGTTGTATTTATTAATAGTTTTTTAACATCTTCTTTTGGCATGTTTTGTACACATATCATGGTAACCACGTTCTCCTTGCTCTTTTTTGAACATATTCATATGCTACTTCTACTGCTTCTTGCCCTTCCGGTAGTTTAAAGAATGGTATCTTTAAATCTGCAAACTGCTTTAAAATAGCGTCATCGATATTTACACTTCCTTGCTCGTCTTGTGCTCTACCATTTTGTATAAACACATCAGGTCGTTCTAGCATAAAATTTAAGTTATCATATTTGTGATAACACTCTAATGCAAGTTGATCTATTAGGTCGCTGTATAAAGCACCATCATATAATTCTCTATAAATGCCACTTAATAGCACAGGTGAGTCTGTAATTATGTAATTAACTTTACCTGCTAGTCTAAGTATTTTTCTGTGCTGATGTGCTAACATGTATAACTGGTCTTTAAGCATAGGAACATTATCTTCCCACACACATTCTTTTGCAAACTCGTTAACGAGCTCAACATTGTAACCTGCCATATTCATCTTGTAATATAATCCTGCGGCCTTTGTGCTCTTGCCTGAGCCTGGGCCACCATAAAAATTAATTACTCTACTGTTCATTACTTATATCCTATTTGCATGAATCGTGTATAGGCAGGAGTTTCTAATGACCCGATATAAAGTATTTTACTTAACGGATACTTTTCCTGCATCTCTTTTATAGTGTAACACACATTAACATGCCCGTCAAACTCTTCTTTGTTATTTGTTTGCATAACTATAAGTTGGTTACTACCTGCTGTATCAAACCAATTATTGTCCATATGTTCGCAACTAGTGTTAATTACCATACCCGGTGATACTGCTATTAATTCACCGCCTGTTTCAAATTCCATATGATTAATATCTAATATACTTGCATCTGCAACAACACCTTTAAACTTCCAATCGTTTGCTACATGTTTTTGATTAAACTTTTCTGCCATTTCAATACTTTTAGCATCTATGTCTATACCATATACACGGTCTATAGGAATACTTTTTAATAATGGCTCAACTAAACTGCCTATCCAACAACCTAGTAGTGCTACTGTTGGTTTTGAATCCAGCATAGTATAATGATATAGTTTGTCTAATAACCAACTTTTACTTGCTAGTTGCCCCTTACTAAAAGCATCACGTGGATATCTACTATCCATTATTGCTCGTTCAAAGTAACTAGGTGGTATTTTCATAAACCCATTGTCTATGTATACTTCTACATCATTCCAAGAGTCTAATTTTATTGATTCCATTGTTCTTCTAACCAGGCATAGTCGTTAATTTTATTTAACTGTTCTAAATTATCCTTGTTTGCAAGTGCAAACTGGTTCCCCTCTAGTGCTCCTTTTACTGCATCAGCAGTAAAGTCCTCTTCGCCCCTAGTGTTAAGCCAAGTGTCTAGTCGACCTTGACTCTCTGCATCTCCATTAAGTGTGAGTTTCACACACTCTCTGAATGCACTCCTCCAAGTGCTAAATGCATCTGTGTTAAATTTAGTAACACAACTGACCTCTGGCATAGACTTGAATCTATTGCTAAGGCCAGTCGTGAAATCAATCCCCCAAGTGTTTGCGTCTTTAACCATTTCCGTTGGAAACAGTTTGACTCCTCCATAACCGTATTCCAATCCATTGATTGGATTACTACTTGCCCATACATGGACAACTTCTTCATCATATACATCTGGTATATAATTAAATTCAAAAGTATCTGTAACTTCTGCGTCAGCATCTACTACCCAGAACATTTTAGTATTACATTTTTCAGCACAGGCTTTGTGTGCCTCAAATATACCTTCTACTCCTCTTACATGCGTTACTTCTAACCCTTTTTGTTCTAGTATTGCAATGTGTTGTTCTACTCTCAGTAGGTCTTCTTTGTAACTAAGTACAAAAACTTCGTTCGGAACTGATACTGATCCTGGTTCTTTAACGTATTTTAAATTTCTAAACTTGTTCTGTCTAAGTGTGTCTGATGTTAAATTCGAATAGTCTGCTTCCGTGGGCCAGAGACGTAATCCTCCATACGCATGAACTTTTGTTGTTCTAGGATTCGTTTTCTGCCAAGTATGGATTTTGGTTATATCCAATATGTCAGGCATGAATCCACTATCAAGCACCTCTTGATTCACTTTGATATCTGGGTCTGTAGTCCAAACAAAGGGTGTGTCTATATCCTTTATTGCGTTTACAAACTCACTACGTTCTAAACTTTGCAAGTGAATAACTGGCCATTTAGGCATCAGGCTTGCTATAGTATTTATTTGTTTTAAGTGTTCAAAACTGTTGTTTGCTATCTCTTTGTTTGTATATTCTTTAACTAGTGCAGACTTTGGTATTAATCTAACGTTTTTAAATTCGTTATTCTCATCTGCAAACACATGGACATACTTTGTTTCTTCTTTCGTAGGGTAGTGTTCAAAATTGAAGTCCTCATGTAGCATTGTAAAAGCATCAACTACCCAGAACATATCTCTTGTTGTTTGGCCTGCTAGACGCACATAGGCTCCGTATAAGCCGTCTTTGTAATCATCTGGCTGTATATGATATACTGGATATTGATTAACTAAGTCTACTATTGGCCATTTTGGTCTATAACTTGCAATAGTATTCATTTGTTTTAAATTTTTAAATGTATTATTTGCTATCTCTTTATCAGTGTACTCGTTATCTATAAATGTTTGCTTTGGTATTAATCTAATATTATTGTAGTTTCCATCTTCGTCTGCAAACACATGAACATTGTTTTTGTCCCATTGCGTAGGGTAAACATCGAACTTAAAGTCCTCATGTATATTAGTAAAAGCATCAACTACCCAGAACATATCAGTGGTTGACTGGCTACTTAGACGCACATAGACGTCGTTTAAGCCGTCTTTGTAGTCCTCAGGCTGTAAGTGATGTACTGGATATTCCATTTGCTTACATGCAGGCTCGCGTATGTACTTAGGCCGTCCTGTTGTCTGTGCTACTTTAGGACATAACTGTATACCTGCATAATCGTACTGTCTGCCAGTGATTGGGTGCAATTTTTGCCATACATGAGTCTTACCATGATCCCAAATCTTAGGAACAAATGTAAAGTCAAATGTATCTAATACTTCTATATCAGATGCAACTACCCAGAACCAAGATGATGTTGATTCCTGTCTACCTTTCTCTTCTGTATCAAATACAGGAAACGTCAACTGCTCTCCAAAAGGCGTAGTGTCGTGGATATTAAGTTCTGCATCTACGTTAGTAGTTGGAACCCAATACACACCGCCCATCTCTTTTGGATACTTATGCTCTAGTTGTCCACTTACTTGATATACATGTACTTGATCTTTCTCATTGTTGTTCTGCCATGGCACAAAGTCAAAGTCTATATCGTCTAGTATATATTCCTCATCTACTAACCAGCAATCTTCTGTTACTGCACTAAAGTCTGTAGGATTAGTTACCCTAAGTATAGGATATGTTTTAGCATTTATAACTAAAGGCTCTGTGTGTATTACTTTTTCTTCTGTTGGCTCTTGAGGATACCAATACAGGCCACCCATCTCTTGAGGGTACTTGTTTGTTAATTGATTGTGTATGTGGAATACGTGAACTTTATCTGTATCAAATGAATCAGGTGCCCACTTAATGCTTTCGTCTATTCTATAAGAACTATCTGCTACCCAACAACTGTGATCCTTGTTAGGATTAACTGAAGAATCATCTTGGTAGTATATCGGATACTCTGGTATAGCATTTAGCATTTCACTATGTATAACTATATCACCATTCCAGTCGACTGGTACCCATCTAAGGCCACCCATGCTTTCAGGATACTTATGTCTAAGTTGATCTCCTACATGGAATGTGTGAATACAGTTCTGTTGGAACAATGGCGGTGTCCATTCTATCTTTTGATTTAATTCGTATTCGCTGTCTACAATCCAACAGTCCTGGAATACTTCAGTATACTCGTCTACGTTGTCTACTTTTACAACTGGGTAACTTCTATCGCTTGTTGGGTTTACAGCAACGTATTTAATTGTGTCTGTGTTAAAGTTCTTAGGAACAAGTTTTACACCTCCACATCTGTTGTCGCTTATATTTGTAATACCTCGAGGATACTTATGCTCTAATTGATTTGGTATTTTGAATACTTGTATTGTTTTTTGATCATGCCTGCTAGGAACATACTTAAACACATCATTCAGTTCGTGTTCGCTATCTACTAACCAAAACATTTTAGTTCTGCTTTTTCTAGCAGGTGAGTCATAGTCGTTTATATTATCTGTATAAAATATATCGTATCTAACAGGTACTACATCGTCTTGGTATTTGTGCTTAGTTATATCAAAGTCTTTGTGCATAAGTCTTATGCCACCACAACGATTATCCCATGCGTCTGTATATTCTGGTGGATATCTTTCTTCTAAGTGTCCTGGTAATTTAAATACATGTATAAACTCTCTTTCGTGTATCGCAGGAACAAATAATAATTTTCCGTTAAATGTAAATTCTCGATCTACAATCCAAAACCAATCTGTTTTGCTTCTGTCCGCATACTCACTGTATGTTTCTGCTGTAAATTCATCATCGTCGATATAAAACACATCATAACTTTCGTCTTCAATAGGACATGCTGGGTGTATTTTAATTTCTGCATCTTTCCATTTCTTAGGAACTAGTCTAATGCCTCCCATTGCCATAGGATATTTTTCTTGCAATTGGTATGGCATTCTAAACACATGAGTCATGTTGTCTTCAAAAGGACTTGGTACCCAATCAAATGTTTTTAAATTTACGTTGTGGCCAGCATCAACAAGCCAAACGTAATCATCATTGAATGTATTTCTTTGTCTATAATTATCTACATCAGTAACTAACATTACAGGATATGTTAATTTTATATCTAAGAACTTATGGTACTTAGTGTATGCATCTTTCCAATCTCTAGGATACAGTTTGATGCCACCTTCTTCAGCAGGATATTTGTGTTCTAGTTGTCCTCGTAAATGGAAACTATGTATAAAGTCTGGTTCAAAGTTATCAGGTGCCCAATTAATATCTGAATCTAATTTGTATTCTTTATCTACACACCAAACATGACTAGCATAAGGATTATTATCAAAATACTTTGCTGGAGTTTTAGTGTGCAATGTGTCAAATGACTTTTTGCAAACAATCTTGTTTACTTCTTTTAAACCTTGAAAGAACCTATTAGGCTTCAGTCTTAATCCACCGTAGTTCTTTGAATCCCATTTCCATACATGCTCGTATACAGTATCATAGTCCTCTGGTCTATAACTAAACACATCATAGTCTACTATTTCTATGTTAGGCTCTATAAGCCAATACATTTTAGTTTTGGATGTGATATCGTCGATGGACTCAACTTGTTTTGCAAATGGTATTACTTCTTTAAGGTTAGTGTTACTACCTATGTAAAATACGTCAAACATATATTAATCGTTTGTGTGTACTGTTACGCCGTAATGCTTCTCGAATGCCTGTGCGTCTGCAACATCATTGACTATTGGTTGGCCTTTGATGTTTAGACTTGTGTTTACTAGCATGGGACAGCCTGTGGCTTTATTGTACTCACTGAGCAACTTATACAATCCTGGATGCTGTTTTTGATTAACAGTTTGAACTCTACTAGTTCCATCCTCATGTATAATTGCAGGAAACTCCTCTGGTTTTTTGCACTTTGCAACGAATTGCATATATGGTGCATTGGTTATTCCTCCCGGCATGTCAAAATATTCATGGACATGCTTCTCTAGTATCATTGGTGCAAATGGTCTAAACTTTTGACGATTCTTAATCGTGTTCATTTTGTCTTTGACTTTTGGTCCTCTAGGATCAGCAACAAGTGATCTGTTGCCTAATGCCCTTGGTCCAAACTCCGCTCTGCCATTTGCTATTCCAAAAAGTTCCCCTTTCTTTAAACTTGCTAATGCTTTCTTTACTGGATATGCGCCTTCTATGTTGTGCCCTAAGTATGGCCCATTCCAATTAACTTTCTTTCCTGTAGTGTTATACAGATGTAATGCGGCCGCTCCTAGACTGCTACCTGCATCTCCTGGATTTGGCATTATGTGTATGTTCTTATACCCTAACTCAAATAGTCTGCTGTTTGCTACACAATTAAGTGCAACTCCGCCCATGCATACTATGTTCTCACTTCCAGTAATCTCTCTGGCATATTCGGCAAACGAGAGTATTCTTTTCTCTACTTGGTCTTGAGCCGCGTATGCAATAGTAAAGTCATCATACTCTTTGTATAGACTAGGGTCCATACCACGTTGTAGATTACCACTACCTCTAATGCTTTGTCTGTTAGATATCCAAGCATGATGAAAAAAGAAATGATCTTTGCCCATCTTCCTGCTTAACCTTTTACCCTCTATTGGGTCACCATAAGCGGCCATACCCATTAAGATGTATTCATCTTCCATAGGTTTAAGTCCAACTCTGTGTGTAACTGCTGAATAAAACAATCCTAAACTACTAGGGAACCATACACTATGCAACTTTTTTAATTGTCCTTTTTTCCACTGCCAGATAGTTGCTGTATCAAATTCGCCTATTGCGTCTATTACCATAACTGCACATTCATCGTACCCACTGGTTAAAACACCAGCGGCCGCATGTGTTTCATGGTGCCAATATTCTTTAGTAGGAATATTTTTTAGTTGAGGATAATAATTCTTAATCCATTTTCTTTGTGATGGTTCTCGTAATGCATTAAAGTTTCTTCCGTATAGATTACGCAAACGTTTTGCCCAATCTTTTTCATGGAAAACTATTTGATCCGGAGTGCCATGTTCTAAGGCCGCATTAATAAGACCATTATTTAAAAAAGGATCGTTCTTTTCTTTACTATAACGTTCTGAATGGCTAGCGAATACAATTTCATCTCCATCGAGGAGAGTTACTGCCGCATCGTGAAACCCTGAACTTATACCTAAAATCTTACTCATCTGTATATGAAGGGATCCTTTTTCCTTAATTCTTTAATCTTTTCTTTTAACTTTGCTTCTTCATCGTCAGTTAAACGTAGATCTTCGCCCTCTTCGCCAATGCCTTCATTGCCGTCGCTATTAAGTTCTGTCATATCTTTTTGTTTCTTTTTAAAGTCTTTATCTGACATTGTTGCTCCTTGTGTAATGCTGTACTAGTTTAGCACACATAGATTCATGTATTGCTGGATCTACTGCATGTTTAGTATTGCTCCAGCCTTCAGTGTATTCGTTCATTGCGTCTTCGATTAAAGAAGTGTTATGCAAATAATACTTATCTTTATTAATTTGTTTCCATAATGGAGACTGGTTGTTGTCATTTATAGAATTAAACATATTGCAGTACAGATAATCTATATTGTTATTTTCTAAATATATCTGCAGTAAATATTGGCATAATATAGTTTCATGCACACCATTACCAAAGTCTGCTAAATGTAAGTCTGCATATCTATAAAATTTCTGTAAGTCAGCATTATTGCTTTGTTTATCTAATGTATAGTCTTGACGCTCTCCATCAAAACTAAATTCAAATCTTTCATGTGTTGACCAACCAATTAACACAAAGTTAGGTTTACCGTGTTCTTCTATATGTTCTATTGTTGTTCTTAGAATTCGCTTGTTACTACCGCCTGGATGTGATAAATTAATGTGTTCTGTATCTAAATGCTTTGCAAATAATTCTGCTACAGATGTAGTGCTTTCAGAGCCAGCCATATGACTGCAACCATTTACTAAGAGCATTCTTTAAACTTCCTTTCTAACACTTCAGCCATTTTCAATTGGCCTCGAGGAGAGAAATGATTATAATGATCATGCTGTTCCGGAGGTAAGTCTCTGTTTTCACCCTGTACATAGTCATCCATGCTATGTGCAAAATGTTGTAAACAGTTAAATATTTCGCCATTGTACTCGAACGAATAACAATCATCTTCGTAATCTGCTGTATGATGGAAACAATGATAATTTTGGTGACTTGTTATATTATACCGTCTCATATATAAGGCCCAGGCATCTTTAATAGTTGTAAATTGTCTTTGGGCCTCTCCTGTTGTTTGGCCCCATGGTTTTAAATAAAGCCAGTAAAGTTCAATTGCTTGTCTTACTCTCTGGTCAAATCTTTCATCATCTTTTATCATCGGACTATCTGGTCCTGGTAGTGACATTTCACCTGGATGTAGGGTGTCTTCGAAGTCAGGTCTTGATCCTTCAATTATCATACTTTTAGATCTAACTATTTGTCTTGTTTCATCGCTCCAACAAAATACAAAATGTGTTTCATTTATATACTCTTGGCTTTTTGATGCGAGCCACTCTCTGAATTCATGTATCATCCAATTAGGACCATGTGCAGGAGTTCCGTTGTGAACTATTTGTAAATTATGTTTCTCTGCAAACATATCCATGTAACTAGGTGTTGGTGGATAAAAATCTGTATCAGTTCCATTAGATATTTTTCTAGATACTGTATCAAAACAGTAACTATCACCAAAGAATGCTACTTTATCTATTGGCATTGTACATCAACCTATGTAGTTCAGGCAATGACTCCTCCATGGAATCGCCACGTTGTTTGTCTAACATTTCTGTGTATTTTCCAAATGTAAGCAATTCTTGTCTCCAATTTTCTTTACGGTTTTCTTTTAATGCTTTTATAGTTGCATTTATGCTTTGTACGTTTTCAGGCCTATTTGCTAGTACCTTGCTTTGTTTAAGCCATTGTTCTAATCTACCTGCGGCAACTTCTCTTACTTGCTCAGGACAATTTCTAAAGTCTAAACTTGTAGGGTAATCACATATTAGGAATGTTACAAACACTTCTCTGCCGTAATCTAACTCTAGGCTTTCTATAAAGTCTAGTAATTTTGTAATGGTTAACACATTATAAATTTGTATAACAGGACTAAACAGTACAGTACCAATAACATCACTAGCACAATACTTTCTCAAGTTCTTTTCTACTTGTTTCCAATGACTTGCTCCTCTGATGTATTCGTTTTCATGTCCATAAGCATCTACACTTACACACATTAATACATTTTTAAACTGCTCTATAAGATTTAAAAAACGAGGTTGTATATTTGTCATATTGCTGTTAAATACTAAATCTATATTTTTAGCAATACCCATTTCAACACACTTTTCCATTATCCAATATACACGTTCAATTATAGTTGGCTCACCACCTGTAAAATAAAGTTTTACAACACCTGGTAACCACTCTTCTACTTGACGTAAAAAGTTTGGATCATCTTCCCAATTGGTTAAGTTGTCAACAAACTGACCCCAAGTAAAGTTGTCTTTAATAAACTGTGCTCCACTTGGATCAGCGGCTTCTATCTTTTTATATTCCTTTTGTATTTGTGAACTATTTTGAGGTTGACACATTCTACACTTCAGGTTACACATATTACCAAGTCTAAAGTCCAAATACATTGGTGCTTCTGGCACCATGTAATCGTTGTCTATACTTCGTTCTATAATGTCTTGTATCTCTTCCCCTTTGTCACTATACTCAAACCAATCTCTGATATAGTTAGTCCTATAACTAGGAAATCCCATATCCTCTAAATCATAGCAATGCTCACAACCTTTTACCACGTCGCCTTCTATCATTTGCTTACGGATTTTACGCATATGATTGCTATTCCAGACATCTTCGATTTTATGTCCACGATTTAAATCTACCATAGTGCCGTCATCTTGTTTAAAGTTATCACGTGCAACACAACACCAACTCACAGTACCTGTAGGCTGAGTCATGATGGATATCCAAGGATAAGGGCAAAATGTTTTACTGTATTCCATTCCAATACTCTTCTATAAATTCATATAGTGTAGGAAACGTTTCTTTAAAACTTTCCTTTCTATATGTGTCTCCAAATTTCGTTGTATGAATGAACTGATAAAATTTATCATCATCATACTGTTCGTTCTTCATATAGTCTAATGTTCTTGTAACATACTCAGGTTGCTCGCCTTTATAGTAATTTAAAATCTTATTTTTAACTTCTATAGGTAAGCATTTTGCTGACATGTGTTTAGGTTCAAAGACCATATTATAATGAACATGTATAGGTAAGTTTGCCTCTACATATTCTGTTAATTCTTTTAAGTTACATATATTTAGTATACCGACTGTTTGAAACATAGCAAACTCAAAATTTCCTTCTAATTCGGTAAACTTTTTCATATTTGCTATTACTTCCTCAAACTTTCCAGGATGCCTAATATAATTGAATCTTTCATGTACATCATCTATACTAAAAAATATTTGAACTTTTTTAAAGTGTTTCCACAAGTGTACTTTGTTTTTAGGAAATATACTCCCATTAGTATTATAAGATAAATGGATATTTTCTGCATAACCTTGTTCTATGCACTTCTCTAATATTTCAAAGTGCCTTTCTATTAGTAACGGTTCTCCTCCAAAGAATTCAAACTTAACAATTCCATGCAACATAGTTTCTAAGTCTTCCCAAAAGTCTTGATTATTCCTTGGCCACATGCCTCTATGATTAAATGCAAGTATTTCGCTTTTCTTTTTAGGGTCTATTGCTATCTCTTCTTTTGCCCACTGGCTACTTGCAAAGGTTGTACAAATTCTACATTTTGAATTACAAATGTTACCTAATTTTAAATCTAATGTAATTGGCTGTTCTGTTGGTTCCGGATTCTCAAAATCAAATATGTGTTGATAAAATACTTGTTCTCGTAAACGTTTACTTTGTATGCCTGCTTCTTCTTCGTTCCAGCAGTTGCGACATGCATCAGGTCTTTCATTATTTAAAAATGCTTGTCTGTATCCTTCTAACCATTCGCTGTTCCATACATCATTTAATGTTCCACCCTCTGCTAATGTGACGCCAGCATCGTCTTGCATAATACAACATGGTGATATAGTACCGTCGGTTCTTGCCTCTAAGTTTACAAATGGTAATACGCAAAAGTTTGTCATAATCCTGCTAACTCCGGATATACATCTGCAAAGTTTTCATCTCGTAAGTTATCAAATTCAATATTAAAACGTTTGAACTCATCAAACAGTTCAGTATGGTCATCATCTAAAAATTGTATAGAACTTTTATAGCCTTCTGTTGCTCTACCTATATGATCCTGTGGCTCTAACCATTTCAAATGCTTTTGCCACTTTGCTTTAATTTCTGCTTTAAAGTCTTCAGGTAATACACTCATTCTAAAACGTGGATTATTTAAAAGTACGTTCATATACCAATCACCTGGTTGAATGTATCCTTTGTCTACCCAACTTCTATGGAAGTCTGTAATATGCCAAGCATTATAGGCACTAACTGTAGCACTAACATAAAAATCTACTTCAGGAGATGTCTCTCTTAATTGCTTTATGTTATCCTCAACATCTGACCATACTGTGCCTTTGCGTTGATATTCTCCACGTACACCCTCTGCATCTAAACTAGCACCAACACTTATGTGATCAAAGTTCTTCCATAAGTCTAATACATTGTGTTTTTTATATTTTAATGTTGTAAAGTTTGTATTATAAAATATTCGTATATCAGTTTTACCCATCTCAACAAGCCTGTTCATTATGCCCCAATGCTCGTCCATCATAATAGGTTCGCCACCAGCCCAGTAAATTTGTTCTATGTGTTCCAGCATAGGGTCAAACTCTTCCATAAAGTTATCAACGTCTTTACGGATTTGTATAACACGTTCTGTTGGACTTATATTAAATGTACTTGCTTTTGCATCAGCATACCAATTACTACTTAACTCTGGTCCGCAGTATCTACAACGTAAGTTACATACATTACTAAATCTAAAGTCTAAGTAAACTATATGTAAATCATCTAAACTTCCGTCTGCATTAGTCTTTGCAACTTTATCCCAATGTGGTTCTAACCAGTCTCGGTTACTTCTAACTCTTAAACTGTCATGTCCTTTATCTTCTTTCTCATAGCATCGTACACATTGTTTACACTTCTTACCTTCTAACATTCTAAGACGAACTTCCTTCATCTTATCACTATTCCAAACTTCTTCTAAACTGTTTTCTCGTAGGTCACCTATATTATCTTCCCATGGAGAATCACAACATAACATTGTCTTTCCGTTAGGCCACGGGTGCATATGAATCCATGGTAGGATACACATTACATCATCATCGTGATCTTCAATATTGGTGCTGAATTCCATTTTCTTCACATAGTGAGATTAATTCTGGAAATACTTCTCTCCAGCCATTCTCATGTCCTCTAATTTTATCTAACTCATCATTATATCTACAAAAGTGTTCCCACTTTGTTTCGTCCCAATCGTCATCATTAAACATACTTAATAATGTTCCGAGCTCATGTCTGTTACCCATTGTTTTTCTAAACTTATCATGTGCATAACGTCTCACGACGGGAGGCAGGATTGCTGGCGATAGGTAATCAGGGTCATATACAAAGTTCATATCAACTGGGCATGGTGCCCAATCTAAAAATTCATCTAGATAGATATAACTGTATGCACTTACTGTTTGTGTTATTCTTACAGTAAGTTCAGGTACCTGCATAATTTTTTCTAAATTTTTCTCTACGTCTGACCACTCCGTAGGGTATCTTATAAATTTGTTCCTGTGATCAATATCATCGATGCTTGGACAAACTCTTGCTTCTTTAAATTCTTTCCATAATGGAATTGCTTTATCTGGTACTTGCGTCATGTTTATATTATACCATAATATAATATTTTTACTACGTCCACTCTCTACAAGCATATCTAAAAATTTCCAGTGTGCTTTGATTAACGTAGGCTCTCCACCATTTATGTAAAGCACTTCTAAATTAGGTGCACACTTAAATAAGTCCTCATAAAAGTTTTTGTCCTCAGGCCATTGGAAATCATGTTTATGATCTAACCAACTGTATCCGTCATTTACGAACTCCAGGGAGTCAACAATCTTTTTATAATCTGAGACCCACCTTGAACTACTTGCTGGATTACAAGTACGACAGCGGACATTACAAACGTTACCAAGACGAAGTTCAACAAAGCGAAGATCCATAGGTATGCTACCATCCTCACTTGTAAGTCTGGATGCGTAATCGGGGTTAAAGTCCTTATAAATCTTGGACTCGTGTACTCGTTTACTCTCAATTCCTTTTCTTTCTTCATTGTAGCATCTCTTACATGCTTTAGGCTCCAAATCATTTAACATCTCCTTTCTAATTTGTTTGAAATAATCACTGTTCATATGTGTGTTTATATTGTGATCATTTAAGTTGAAATATACATCTCCGTTATCATCAAAGTCTCTTGCTCTATTTTTGCCAGCAGTCATATCAGATATACAACAAGGTGTAACACCGCCATGGGGATGTGTACCTAGATGTAACCAGGGCAAAGGACAAAATGTATCGTCTTTAATGCTCATATAACTTTACCTTTTTCTAATGACCCGTATGTTGTAGGACTCTTTTCTGCTTTTGCCATTTCTTTATTATACCAAAAGTCATACTTTACAATTTCCCAAAGTTCTGGGAAAGCATCTTTAAAACTTTCTTTCCTATACAAGTCACCACTTACAATCTGCTGTCTAAACAAATTCCATCTATGCATGATTTCACTTTCAACTGTATCATGTACAGTATTACCATATGGTTTTACTGTTTCTGTTCTCGGAGTTAATACAAATTTTATTATTCCATCTAATTCTTTACGCATTGCTTCTCCTAGTTCTGCATCTTGTAAAGGTTTTACAATAGCAGGTTTCATTTCTTCTGGGAACACACTTGGGTTAAACCAAGTTGGAAATCTTGCTATGTTGTGATAGATTTTAAATGTAGGCCAACGTTCTCTAAAGATTTCGTGAAACTCTGCAAGATACATTACATTCATTGCTGTAATAGTATGGCTTATACCTATACTTGCTTGACGTGATTCATTTAGTGAATGGAAGTAATCTAAATTCTTTTCCACTTCTTTCCATTCGCCACCATGTCTAAGGTATTCAAATCTTTCTTTTGTAGCACCGTCAATACTTACATTAAACCCAACACTAGCAAAATTATCAGTTAATAATTTTAAAAACTTTTTGTTTGCAAATGTTCCATTTGTGCATGTATTAAGGTGTATGTTTTTTGCAACATCTTGATCTACTAAGTTTGTTACAAATTTTCTAAACTCCTTCATATAGAATGGCTCTCCGCCCATTACTTCTAATTGCGTAATAGAAGGTAACCATTCATCCATAGTAGTCCAAAACTTTGAATTCTCAAAATCTAGTAGAGGAATATCTACAACTTCTTCGTTGTATGGCATCCCTCTGTCTTTTGCTTCTTTAACCCACTTACTACTATTGTGAGGGTTACAACTTCTGCATTTTAAATTACAGGTGTTGCTCAAAGTTAATTGTATGTCTGCCGGCATGTCTGGTTCCTGTTCATAATTGATAGGTTCATAACGTGCCTTTGCATATTCATTATACTGTTCTCTTTTACTTTTGTTGCCATTCTCTTCGTCTGTCCAACAAGGGGAACAGTTATCAGGCAAGTTACCATCTCTGATATCTTGCCTGATGTTCCGATAATATTCACTATGGAATATATCTTTTATAGAGTGCGAACCTAGTGTAACTTCTTGACCATTTTCGTCATACACACGTTCACGTGCTATACAGCACGTTCTAACATGACCCAATGGTTCGTTGCTAATATGTTTCCATAATAGACTACAGTATCTCGGTTCGCTCATCCCTATCTCAGAGCCTCTTTTCTAGTGTTTCCGTAATGAACTACTTTAACACCTTTAATTGGCGGTAACTTTCTCCATGGGTCAACTACTGTACTGCCTTCTGCAAATTGTAGTTCTGTTCCGTTAGCAGTAGCAACTGTTAAAGCCTCATCGGCTCCTGTTACTCTATGCTCGTCGTACCATCCCTTTACAAAGTCTAATTGTTCACCATATGTTATTTCTGGATTATGTGCTATAAGATATACCGCAGGCTTATCTAAAATATGCTGTGACGGTATTTCTCCCATTACTTCATCTAAGTAATGTAACTCATAACCATTTTCTTCTATATAGTGCCCTACTAACATACTCGGTGATCCTGCATCATATGGTACCAAAGGTTTATATGCTTTACCAACTATAATAATTGGTTTAGCATTGATCGTTACATCGTGGTATTCACCACCACCTGCAAGTTCCATTAACCTTTTAGCCATGTTCTCTGCTTGTACTTCTCTACTTAGCATTACAGAATCAAATAAGTCGTATCCTAAGTCAAGTTCTTCAGCCATCCAACGTAGGGCAATATTATCACGAGGGTGACAAGCACCTCCGTCGCCCATGCCTGGTTTCATATAACCTGGTCCCATGATACGTCTATCACTTGTTGCCAATGCATCACAAACCACTTCTGCGTTTATGTTGCCTGACTTTTCTGCAACGTCTTGTATCATATTTACCAGAGAAACCTTCGCTGATATAAACGTATTATAAAACACTTTAATGCATTCTGTTTCGTCCCATGTTCCTATAACGTAACGTGGTTCGTTCTGCATTATTGTTTTATAAAAATCCACAAGTTCCAATGCGTCACCTGTTTCACTTCCATCCTCTGTTCCTATCATAACCATTTCTGGGTTTACCATATCCCACTTGACTGTGCCCATAGCAATTAAGTATGGATTATATACAAATCGAGTGTTGGTCATTATAGGGACAAATTCCCTTCTAGTTGTGCCCGGGAGCACAGTAGATATAAGGACTATTAGTTGCTCTTTTGTAGCAACCTCATTTACTTGCGAAAGAACTTCCTTAACTAACGTGTAGTCGAAGTCTTTGTTAGGTAAATGGCTGGTTGGTGCTTTGCCATCATATTGAGGATCATGCGGAGTTTGAACTGCAACAAAAACAATTTCTTGTCCTCTTACAGCATCTTTCAAGTCTGAAACCATTGTGAAGTTTTCAGGCTCTCTAGGCTCTACATCATATCCTACAACATCATGGACCTCAGCAACCATTTCGGCGCAGGCTTGTCCTAACTTGCCTACCCCAATAAATCCGATTGAGGCCATTTTTCTCTCCTATTGAGTTGTTGTATTAAATACAGTTATATTTATCGGGTTTGTTTTACCTACCAGTTTAATGTAGGTAGTAGGTATTGGGTTACAAATAGTTCTGCTGTATTGGTTCCTGGATGATCACCATCATCATAAGTTCCAGTTCTTCCTGGAAACGTAAGTGCTAATTCCCAAATACCATTTTTATTGTTGTCTATAAAACACCAATTATCAAAGTCTATTTGATTTACAATATTATCTAATTGCTCAAAATCACACATATATGGTTCTGCATTAAGTCCGAATGAGAACTGATCTGCTATATCAATATTAAACTTTTCTTTTTGTACATCTGCATGGCTTTTATTTAGATGATTTCTGTAATTCATAAATGTGTATGGAACATTATTTAACTTGCAATACTGTTGCACATCTATTATTTGCTGTAACGAATCAGCATAATGTTGTAGCCAATTGATATTCTTATAGTATTCTTCAAAGCAGTCTGCAATTATATCATTTATTGCAGGATCATAGTATCCCCAATTCTTCCATGCTCCGGAGTTACCTCCTGATGACACCCATAGTGGCTTCAACATATCTCCTGATGACACCCATAAGTCACGTGAAGACTTGCATCTATATTTTTTGCCTGTGTTTAATATGTCGTATTGTTCTTGTGTTACTGATACATCATATCTTGAAAAGCCGCTCCACATAATTAATACATGGTCAACGTCATTATTTTTAATATAATCTATAGTTGATTCTTTTATATAAAAGTTTCCTGCGCCTAGGTGTGCAAGGTTTGTGAATTCGTGTTGTGGTAATTTATTTGCTAGTATTTCAGGCCATCTAATTTTATCTTGTCTAAATCTTTCATTAGTCCTCCAAGTGTAACTGCACCCATTACATAATACTTTCATATCTTTTAATCTCCGGTGCTAAGAACTTGTCTATCAAATAATAATGTCTACATTCAAATAATGCTCTTTCAACACATTCTATATCTTTTTTGCGTGAAGTGTTCTCTCTTTCACCTGGTTCTATCTCTAATACGTCTGTCATGAACCAATCTAAATTACTGCTATCTATATACGATATGTTTTTAAATTGTTCACAAAAGTCGATATAATTACATGTATGATAATTAGTATGCAATGTAAATGCTCTACCCCAACTATGTTTCACTTGTTGTTCTCCATCACAAATAAACTGTGTTAGGTAAAATAGCCTGTCTATGTATTCAACTAGCCTATCATGATCATAAACAACTTTTTCCCATAAAGGCAAAAACTCATCTCCTGGTGCAATTCCACTTATGTAATCTTGTAATATTTCTTTAAAGCCACTTACATATCTTTTCCATGGGTCTCTAATTATAAAAAATATTTCATAGCCTTGTTGATGCAAGTGTTCTACTATATCTTCTTGCCTACTCATTCCGTTAAAGTGTTCTGGGCCTATGCCGTACCAATCAACATCTGATTCGCCAACTGTTTTCCAATTGGTTAATTTATTTTGTAATGTTGTTGTTCCAGTTTTTCCTTTACTGAATATGCATATTTTTTTATCGTCGTTTACTGCTAACATTATCTTTGATTATGTTTCCTGTCTATTCTCATCCACCAATCAAACAACTCTGAATCTTTTGCATAGATATCTTGTATCCTAAGTTTCTCTTTTGGTCTTATCTCTGCAATTTTATCTTGCCAACCTCTACCATTAAAGAAACTGTCTTCATGTTGATCTGGCCATTGCTCTTCAAAATTAGGAGTAACTTTCATATTCTCTAATTCATTAATTAATGTTTGTTGCTTATGTGTTGCTCTAGGTCTTATGTATGCTAAATTTTCATCTATAATTCTATTAAGTATATGTCTAGGCCAAGCCATAGCACTCATAACAATATCAGGATGGAAAGCGAACATGCGTTTTGTTTCTATCTTAACATCTAATTCTATAGCATAATCAAAAAAGTTCTTAAGATCAAACATACCAGGACCTGTTAGTGTTAAGTCCATTAACATCTTGTCGTTACCACCGGGTAGTGCTACACCTTCTCTAAAGTTTTTATCCCACTGCTCCCAATTAAGTCCTGTTCTAATATACTCACCTATCTCTCCAGTACCATCTATACTAGCACACATAGTCCAATCTTTTGCTTGTGGTAGCCAGTCGTATAAGTAATGCTTACCAAAACGTACCCTGCTTAGGTTACTGTTATATCTTAAATGAACTTTATTCAAATTACCGTCTTGTGCAAGTCTATCCATAGACTTCCAATGTATATCATACATCAAAGGCTCACCGCCGACCCAGTATATTTCTTCTACTGTTCCTGATTTAATGTATTCCCAGAATTCTTCTTCAACGACTTCCTTCTGGAAATCCTCGATGACCGCCTTGTTCTCAGGAACCATAAACGGCTGTTGTTCCGGAGTCCAAAGGTCATGCTTTCTTTTCTCTGCCTCCCACGCAGACGAGAGAGGCTCGCCACACATACGACACTTAAAATTACACAGATTGCTGACCCTGTAATCAAAAGAAACTGGTTCCATAGTAGTATATCCATCATCATTTGTATCCTCAAAACATTTTTCTATTTTATTTTCAAATAAATATCCTGTAAACCATTGACGATATGTACTTTGGCTTAGGATACTATCGTTACATACTGCACATTGTGGTATTTCCTCACCAGCCATAAGTTTTTTTCTTATGTCCATCATGTAAGGAGAATTCCAATGTTCTTTTAAACTAATTGGTTTGTAGTCTTCTATTGTTCCTACTTCTTTATATTTGCCAGTGCTTTTATCATTACTAGCATCTATATACTGACGTTGCATCATATGTTCTTCTCTACTTGCACAACACATACGTCTTTCTGATTGCGGACTAATATAAGTGTGAGTCCAAGGAGCAGTACAGAAAACTTTGTTCTCTGAGTCAGGGCTCATTTGTCCTCGTTCCCATTTAGGTATTATCCTAGCCATTTGCAATCTCTAATTGATTCATATTAATAAAGAAGTCATAAAATTTCTTAGGACTTAATACTGCACCTTCCGAGTCATCGTCACCTAAAAACTTTTCTATGAAGTCTACGTTCTTAAACACTACAGCACAGTCGGGGAATATATCCTCACATCTACCTTCATACCCAACACCAACATGTGGTCTACTCTTATAGTTTTCCAAAACTTCCAAATTCAAATCTTCTATTTGAGGTGGAAACTTAGGAGTTGAATGATATAACTTTACTCTCTTTTTATATTTAGGCTTGTCTAATCTAGTTAATAGCATATCTATTAACTCTTCATTGCCGCCATAAGTAATCCATAAAAAATTGTTTATAACAAATTCTAATAACCCATCATCATTTCTTGAATCATAATGTATTTTTATTTCTTCTGTTCTTGTATTGCGTTTAACCCATTGTGCTGACTCTACATCAGTTACACTCCATTTTAAAGGAATACCAATTTCATCTACTAAATTTAATATTTTTTTACATGTGACTTCATCTATCTCACTACGGTTTGCAACTTCTATATAGGGTAATGTTCCCCACTTGGAATCCATTTTAATATATTTTTGATTAGGTTGAATTGCAAGATGAGGTGTAGACTTAGACAGCACTACAGCATCGGCATTACATTGTGCCGCGGCAATTATCCTTTTTTCTATAACACTGAAATCATTCTCGTGTCCTATGCTAATGTTTGCATATAATTCTATATCTCGTTCTCTCAATTAGTATCTCCATAAAACGGAACTAAATTTTGTTCCTTTGCTTTGCCTCTAGATATACTTCCACTAACAGGTGCATTTATAATGTATATACCATTGTCTCGCATAATCTTTGACCATATAAGTGGACTTTGAACTTTGAATTCAGAATCTAGTTTTATATCTATTGCTTGTCTCATTACTTCATTTATATTTAAGTCTTTTAAAATATTAAATGCTTTATTATTCATAGTCCAACTAAAGTCATCAAAAGACACTCCATGTATTGGATCTGCCATTCTTGTTGGTGCCCATACTATAGGTTTAAGTTCCATTATTCTATAATCAAGGTTATCTTGATTAATTAATAGTGCATCTAAATCATTACCACCAACTTGTCTCCATAGTGCCTGATCTGTTGTTTGCTTTATAGCATGCCATGTCCATCTTCTTAAATCTGTATGACAACTATCATTTTCATCAAAGAAATTTAGTATGTCATGTTGGTAGCCTATATCTGTTCTTGTTCTAAAATAAAAATTATACTCGCCTTCTACTAATTTAAAACTTTTTAATACAGTATAAAATTGTGCAAACTCGTATCTAAGTTTATCAACACTTACGTTTCTATATTGCTTATAATTATCAAAATGATCTTTATACTTTTCTATTTCTATAATAGCATCAGGAAAAAATGATTGTAACTTATTCCAATGAGGATTGTTCTCATCTTCCCATGTATGGAAATAAAAATCTTTATTCGCAGTTTCAAATGCTTTATTAAGATGTGTCCTTAATAATTTTCTGCATTGCCCACTACCAATTATAGCAAGTTTCATCTCATCTTTCTCATATTATCTTTTTCGCAGTCTAGTACACCTTCTCTAACACCTAATGTTTTTTCTAACATTCTGATTGTACCTACTAGTTCTGACATGTCTTGCGGATCACTACTAGCACCTTGATCTGTTCCCCACATCTCTTTATCTAATGTAAAGTGTCGTTCTAGCCAATCTATTCCTTTGTAAACACTTGCTGAAGCACTAATAACATTTTGCTCATGACTACTATAGCCATAACTAAATCCGCTATGCTCTTCTTTCATCCAATCTATAGTATCCATTCTTAATGTTTCTAATTCTGCTGGGTATGAACTAACTGTGTGCATTAATACTAACTTATTTTTATCTGTCGCTGATTTAAATAAATTACAAATATTTTCTATCTCATTATGCGTTGTCATGCCCGTACTTACTATTACTTTCTTATATAATTCTTTTGCTGTTTTGATTAAATCTAGTTCTGTTGCTTTAGCACTAGGTATCTTAGTAAGTTCATTACTAAAGTTTTCATGCATAAATTTTAAACTATTATGGTCCCATACACTTACAAACCAGCCAATACCAATGTGTTGACAAAACTTATCAATTATGTTATAATCATTAAGTCCAAACTCTATTTTGTGTTTGTATTGTAGGTAAGTCATCTCTCCCCATGGAGTAGACTTTGATTGGTTCTTTTGTAGTTCTGGTACACAAACATCTGGATCACGTTTCTGAAACTTTACATAATCTGCACCTGAGTCTTTGGCCGCTTGTATCATTTCTAAACAAGTGTCTATATCGCCGTTGTGGTTTATTCCTATTTCTGCTATTACATTAACCATTAATCTTTTCCCAATAATTTGTGTATAAATCAAATTGCCATTCGTGATCTATATCTAAACATTCGAATTCACTTATTTCAAATAGTTTAGGATTGTTGTTGCTGTATGGAGGCTTGCCCATCCATACGCCATTTTTAATTTTTTCTAATTTACCTGCATATAAAACATGCCCTGCTTCGTAAATAGTTTCTACTGCTTTAGTATTCATTATATTATTTCCAGTAGGCCATTTTGAAATTAGACTTCCTGCGGTATCCCAATAGTATTGCTTTTTTGGCATTACTGCAAATAGTCCATCGTAAGGATTAGATATGTATTCATCTACAAACTTATTAATTGAATCTGCTTCTAAAAACAAATTACAAGCATTTATAATTACTGCATACTTATACTGCGGAAATTGATCATGCCATTCGTAAATCTTTTGTAAACTTGTATCGTTGTTTGCACTTTCGTGACTTCTTTTATAATATAGCACATCGTTTGCATCACAAATATCTATAAGTTCTTGTTCATACACACTTGCACGAAAGTTTACTAAAGGTATTTTAGATTGCTTGATCTTTTTTAGTGCAATATCAAATAAGTTAGTACCTGCAAAAGGTCTAATCATTTTTTGAGGTGCTCGTTCGCTATTAACTCTTGCTTGAACGATAAAAAGTATTTCGTTTAGATTTTTCATCCATCTTCTGCCCCGCCTAGGCCATCTGTTTCTGTATCCCAACCTATACTACTACCGCCTATCTTTTTCATTAGTTCTGCTCTTGATTCTGGATCTAAAGGATTATCATACCACTCATCGCTTTCGCCTGTGTTACGTCCTCGCATCTTCATTTCAACAACTTTAACTTCGCCATCTTCTGTTACAATACGTTTAGCGAATAAACTATCTTTAACTCCGAATGTTTTAGGAGCCTGTACTTCCTCATCTTTATCTAAATCCATAATTTTTATACCATTATAAAATTCTGCAAGTCTTGGAAATGTTTCTCTAAAATTCATAAATCTTCTTGCATCATACTGTTCATAAAATATTTTAAAGTCATGTTCTAGTAATGTTCTATCTGCAGTATTTCTGTGAGGTGTTTTAACAACATCAAGATATTCTATTAGTCTACTTAACTGGTCTTGTTCCCAATCTGCTAAAAGCAATCTGCCTTCATCATCAACTTCTGCTTTATCTCTAGTATTTTTTAACCATGCTTGTAATTCATCATGATATAGTTTACGCATATTATCTGGTAATGTAAGTGGACTTTGGAAACTAGGAAAACGTAATATGTTTACACTGATGCCTGGTTTGTTATGTCCATACTTGCGTTTCATTTCTAAAACCCAGTCTAAGAATTCTGTTATAGTATCTAAACACAATGCATTGATAGTCATCATCATATGTAAGCCTTCTATTCTTGCTTCGCTACATATTCTTTCAAACTGCATAGTCCACACGTCCCATTTTAATCCATCTCTAATATATTCTGCTTGTTTACCATATGCTTCGCAACTAGAATATAAATGGAACCTATTTATATTTTGTGTTCCTTCTATAAGTTTATTGAGTAGATTTTCTTTAGCCATTAAGTTACTATTGATTGCAAATCTCATGTGTTTACTATTAGGTTCGTCTGTAGTTTCAAACCAATCAAATAGTTTATAGATGTCTGGAGTCATTAAAGGTTCACCACCTGTAACTCTTATTTCTTCAAGTTCTTTACATAATTCAGGCCACCATCTCCAAAATGCATCTTTATACGGATTTGATTCTAAATCATCAAATGGTTCGGCGTATGGGGCATCATCTATAAAGTGTCCTCTTGCGTCTGACTTAATACCTTGATAGCCTCCATTGTTTCTTATATCTTTTACCCATGTGCTACTAAAAGCAGGATTACAATAACTACATGCAAGTTGGCATGTTCTATTAAATGCAACTTCTAATGTTTTTAAATTTACATCTGTGCTTGTTGGCATTGCGGCCGCTTTACGCAAATCATTGTCTTGGTAGATAACTGTCTTGTATGTTCTATCTGATACAGGCTCATTACCGTCTGCATCTTTTTCCATGTCCTCAATTTTCCAACAGTATTCACATTCCTTAGGACGTTGGCCATTGATCATCATTTCACGCATTTTCTTCTTATGCTTTGTGTTATGAATTGCACTAGGATTAGTTTTAATTTCTTCTAAATCAATTTGGTGTGCTGGAGGGTGATGACAACTAGTAGTTCCACCGTGTCCTAACCATATGGTAGCATTGTACCATTTAGCACCACAGAAGGATTCTGAGACAGGATCAATCATCCTTGCTTTAAATTCTCTATGTGTCTCGCCTTGTTTCCTACTCATTAGTTTTCCTCTTTTGGCATACCTTCATACCATTCTACTATAGTATTTATTCTAACGTCTCGCCATGCTTGTTTATCTAAGGCATACATTATTACGTTGTCGGTACTATAATATCCTTTTATTTCCATACTTTGCTTATGTATATCTTTATTAAGAGTACATGGCATTGTTCTAATTTCACCTGTGTCTATTTTTTCAAATACGACTGTAACTATTCCTTTATACAGACTATCTATCAATGGCTTCATAATAATGCCTCTGCTTCTTTACATATATTCCACCAATCTTCCATTTCTGGAAACGTTGATAAGAAATCTGTATCACGTCTTGTATCATGTTGTTTAAAAAATTTATAAAAGTTTGCTCTTGCTTTAAGCAGTTCTTCTTTATCCATACTAGAACCTGCCTTCATCCATTCTAAATTTCTACGGACTTTATCTATTTCAAAATCTTTAAATCCTCTGTAGTCTATATTTACTTCATCTGCTTGATTCATTTCCATGAATGCGATTGCCTCTTCTAAGTAACTTTGATAATGCTCTGGCATAATTTGTATACATTGCCATAGTGGTGCTCTTAGTAACGGTATATCAAACCATATACGTTGCTTAGGCCTTACTTCATAATCTTCATGCTTATGATCGCCATTGTCTGGAATAGGTATATATTTTATTCCTTGTCTATCTTTTGCAAACTCATCTCTTAAATCTAGTAGCCACTGTAAGTAGTCACGTAAACTTGTAAGACTTAGTACATTGAACGTATTAATAAAAGTAATAGTAGAGTTGTCTGTTTCTGTTAAAATGCGTTTAACGTTAGTTTGTAATAATGAGAAATCCATACCGTTACGCATATACTCTGCTTGAGACCCGTAACCATCTACACTTACAAATGTGGCAAAGTTCTTACATGCTGGTGCTACATACCAGTTGTTCCCTGAGTTCGGATTGAACTTGTCTGGGTCTTCCCATATTTGTATCTCTTCTAATCTTTGTAGCGATTCTATAAACATGTCCATAAGCACTGGCTTAGGTGGACACATATTTGAAGTTATTGAAATCTCTAGCCAAGCATTTGGATTTTTATATACATAGTCTAATACTTTAAAAGTATTACTATCCATTAATGGTTCTCCACCAGTCATACGGAACACTTCTAAATTTCTGTATAACTCCGGCCACCATTTCCAAAATGCAGTTAGGTATGGATTCTCGTCTTGTGCCAATTTCAATGGCATAAGTCCTGCGTTTTTCAAACTTTCTAAATTGTTATGCTCTCCTTGAGCAATATCGTAAGAGCCATGCTCTTTTATTTCTTTATGCCATGCTGTAGATAAGTGGGGAGAACAATAACTACACTTAAAGTTACATGCTTGGTTAAAGTTTACTTCTACATATCGTGGATTAATATTGCCGTCAGCACCTGCTTCTGCTATTTCTTCTCTGGCATTTTGAGCCCAATACTCTCCGCTTCTATAAACTCTATCACTTCTTCCGCCTACATCTTCTATACGCCAACAGTAACTACACCCTTCTGGTCGTTCACCTTTAAGCATTTGAGCACGTTGCTCTTTCTTTTCTTTTGTGTTATGTAGTGCAGAAGGATTTGTTTCTAATTCTTTTACATCTATTTTATGTGTAGGTGGATGATAACAACTGTGTGTCATTCCGTTATGCATGTGCATAGAAACCTGTGTCCACTTTGCATAACACATTGTTTCGCTAATAACATCTAATTGATCTTTGGCCTTGTCTGCGGCCTGGTCATATATGCTAGACATCACCAAAGCCTCTCTGCTTAAACATCATTTCAAACCTACCCTGAGATTCATCTGCATTAATAGTGTATACTCCGTTACGACACATATTACCGTTAATAAAATAATCTGCAACAAACTCTCCGTATTTCTTTCTTTGATGATCTTGCATATTACTAACACACATTCCGCAAACAACAAAGCCTTCTTCGGCATCAGGATCTGCACTTCCACCATAAGTGTTCATAAGTGAGTATTCACTTTTTCTTAATATTCTATAAAGTTTTGTGTCTCTATGAATACCATGATCCATAGCAACTCCACTAGATGATAAAATAAAAGTTCCTTTGGTTATCTTATCTTCTAAGTATTCTAGTAAACACATTTTAAACCAGTAGCCATATTCAAATGTAGCCATCCAGTGTTTATAATGTTCGTGTTGTTCTATAATTGGTTTTGAATAATCAAAGTCTGGTTCTTGTATATTAGCATTAAACCATATCTTATCTGGCATTGGTTTATCTTTAATACTTTCTATAAAGCCTGCAGGGTCTAAATAATCTGTATTAGATCGATTAAACCGTTCTACTATTATTTGATTATTGTTTTCTAAATAGTTTATTACATGCCCGGCATATTCTGAGGTATCGCCGAATACCCACCAGGTGGTTGAGTTTTGTTCCATATTACTGTATTAACCCTTGTTCGAGAAGATCCTGTATTTGTTTTTCTCGAATCATGACTCCCCATCGTCTTGGATTAACATAAGTTTTCTTAAAGAACTTACACATTTGTTTATTAGGATCAAACAACATCATTTCATTAATGCTTTCGTTTAATTTTGCACCTAAGTCTTTAATAGCAATTTCTAACATTTCAGGACTATATGATACTTTGGAATATCTACAAACTGTATCTCCTGGAAAACGAGGAAGTATAGTATTATCAAAAAAGTCTTTGAACCAATCATAATCACTAATTAGATTAGTATTCCAATTACTTAATACTGTCATATCACAACCTAGCCTTGCTCCGTACAATGCCCATAAGCCGTTTTCTACATCACTGCCTATGTTACACCATGTTTGTAATCTATCATAATTTTGCCACCATATCTTTTGCCTAAACTCTTCTGGTAAAACTCTTACGCCTTGATCTAAACTCATTTTAACGCCTTCTCTGAATCCTGCTCTAAAGGCCTGGAATGGTGATGCAGTTTGATGTACTTCTGAGAATGTGTCGTTAAGTTGTATATAGTTTAACTTCCAGCAAAACTCCATGCCCTCACCGTCAGTTGCGGCTTCATGTGTGTTAATGCCTTTAGTATATTCAGTAGGCCAACACTTTAGTCCGCCATTACCATACACTAGTCCATTAAGTATATTCTTAGCATTCCAACTAAAGATACTTTCTGAAATATTATTGCCGTCATGGTCTTGATCTGGAACTTCTAATTGTTGTTCAAAAAAATCATCCATAACAATATTATCACCATCTACTGTGATAAATCTATCTGTTTCGCTTTGATTTGCCGCGGCTTTATGTGCGGCGTCGAATCCTTTGACTAAGTCTATTCGCTTTGCCCAAGGTACTTTGTTTAATAGGTCGGCCCAATGTTCTTCTTTATTAGGCTCGTCATAAGAGATATAAAATATATCTAGTTCTGTGACATCAATCTTTGCCATGTGCGTGTTCCGTAATAATTATAATATACGCACATATTTATCAAATAATTTTACAGTATATATACTGCTCTGGTCCATTTTGTAAGGTAGTGTTACACTAACTTCTTTATTTTCTAGTAACTTTCTAAATGATACATTAAAATTGTATTCTAAAAAACTAGGTTCTTTATATGTTGTAAAATAAAACTTTAATGTTGTTTGCCCTCTAACAACTGCTTCAGCAGGATCAATATCTTTGTATGCTTTTATGGCTTTAGGGCCCAATGCTATTGTGAAAGTTTTATCTTTTACTTTAATTTTAACATCTGCTCCTCTTACAGAACCTACTTCAATTTCACTTAAGAACTCTTCTTGCTTTGTGATAATTTCATCTATAGGGCGTAATTCGATATAATGAACAGTATCTACTTTATCATCTGTTCTAACTCTGTACATTCCCCAATTTGCATTTTTAAAAATTGCAACCTCGTCATCTGTGAACTGTGCTGACTTAAACTTTTTATCAAATATTACATTTGGTTCTTTACTACAACATTTAATTTCGCCATCATCATCATACCATACAGTATATTTTGTTGTGTGAAATGCTTTAGTCATTTGTTCTATACTACCATGCAATTTCTTAGAATCTAAGAATGCTTTTCGTCTTGCCTGTGCTACTTTTGTTACCATAATATTATTTACCTATTGCTTCTTCCATTTGTTTAATTTTCTGTTTACTCATCCAATCTTTTTCTACATAATGAAATGGATACATTTGTTGAAAGGAGCCTATTTTAAAACTATCAAAACTTTTATAATATGTAGGTAAACTTTGACTCCATTGTTCACTTATATTACTATGAGGAATATTCTGTATCATACTTTTCATATGAGTAAACGTAGGTACAGTATCTATATTTTCTCTTGTGCATAAATGTTCTATTCCTAGAATTTGCATTGCTAATGCAAATGCTACATCACCACTTAGCCAATCAGGCTTTCCTTTTGGCATATATTTAAAGTACATACGTTGCCAATGTTGAAAAATAATTTCTATCATTAAAAATAATTCACTTGCAAGATCGCTCTTCTTAAAATAAAAGAATGCAGTATATACATTTGGCAAATCATTTGCAGTAAACCATTCTCTGTAATAGTCACTAGTAGCAACCTCTCCTCTATACGTTCTAACTTTTGTAGTTGCCCATACATCACGTTGCGACATTATATCCCACCAATGACTTACGTCTGTAGGAAATATCATATCAGTATCAAGTATTACAGTCTCATCATATGGTGTCATATAATAATACTTCCACTTGTTATTAATTTTCCATTTCTCTTCTGAAGCATCATCTTGCCAAGGAATGTCAACAATATGTTCAAATACTTTTTTGTGTTTGCTAGTAATAAGTTTCTTTGTGTTGGCGTCAACACATACTGTTAGACCGCACACAACCGTCTGTGTCAGTTTTAAATTGAGAGCGAGTGCATACGCCTGCTCTAAATAATCAGTCGTGTCGTTGTTTTGTGCTATTACAATATAACCTTTACTCATTTAAGTCTTCTATTCTGCCTGTCAGCAGTTCTCTTAAAACTCCATTCGAGGAACCTATTGATCAAGTCTGCTAATTTATTCATGACAGTTTCTTTTGTATCCATTTCACACCAGCATATATCGTAAGTCCATATATTGCAAATATGGTTAATGGTATTGAAAATGATAATATGGTCCAAAAGTCTAATGTAAGTAATGTTTGCGTAAAGTCAATAATTGCTTCAGCATCACCGGCTGGCTCAATAGTTTGAGTAGCAGGATTGTATTCCATGTCAGCACCAATCATCATTTCATCAAATGTTTCTTTAGGAATGCACATTAATTCAGGAGGACAACCGTCCTCACTATATACTGTTCCTACTGGACTTCCAAATTCATCTAAGTCCATTATTTCTCTTTCTTGCTTTTTGTATTAACAAAATTAGGACTAAAAGTATCTTCTGGATCTATTTCAGCATCAGCATTCATAAATCTCATACGTTGTATTAAATCCCAATTAATACCTTTACTTGGTCTCCACTCGCTTCTAATATCTGACGGCAAGTCTGTAATGTCTTTATTTTTCATCTATGTATCTCCATTCTTCTCTAAACATACAATGTCGTATAAAACCTTTTTCAGTTTCATATACAAACTGTGCGGCTAAAAGTTGTATAACTTTGCCTTCAAACTTTCCGTTAAGTCTGCATGTATGCTCTATCTTATCACCTATACTAGGTAATTTTTTCTTTTTAATCATTTTGCGTGTTCTAATAATTCGTCGCTAATTCTATTTATCGCCCATTTGTTCATAACGTGAACATCTAAATTCTCTATTTTAGATAAAATGTAATCTCCTGGACTACGAGGCTTTTCTAAATACATAACTAATGTTTGATGATCTATAGCACTATGCACATCATCAGTGTCAAAAGTTTTATATAAAGTAGTAGGTAACTGTGGCATTCCTTTATCAACAAAGCCACTCATAATATGTGCGGCAATACTAAAACTATAATCGTTTCTATATAATGATCCTTGCCACCTATATAAGTCTTTATAAAACTGTGGGTTGTCTCTTACATGTTTTACAAAGTTAAAGAAACTTTCTACATAATCTGTTTTGCGAAAGTAAACTACTGTTGCCCAATACATTGTTATTCCCATATTAAATAGTCTATCCAATGTAGGATCTTTTCTTTCTCTCATTACATCTTGAAACTTCCAATTCATCATTAGTTCGTTATTGTGTCCCCAACAATGATTTAACGTATCGCTAAGGATTAAATAATCTACATCTATTAGTAGGGTTTCTTTGTAAGGCGATAGTTCGTATGCATCGCATCTGTTTGCATTATAAAACTGTAATCTTTTTGCTGTATGACTTGTATCTTTATAAAGTCTTTGGTTTCTTCTTTTGAATTCTTTGTCTTTATCTACAACTATAATATTATTAATTGCTTTTTTAATAAGACGTTTGCCTAGTGTTTTTTCTGCATGTTCTAAACTAAAAGGATCTGTTACTACTGTAACATTTTTTATTCCTAAGTTCTTTTGAACTAGTAAAGCATTTACAACTGCTAAACGAAAATAATCTATCTCACTATTATTGTGAGCAAACATTATTACGCCTTTGTCGTTATTCGCCTTTTTCATTTAGATCCAACACTTTATGAACTTTTCTCGCCTTACGAAGTTTTTCATACTCAGCATAGTATTCATTTGTAACTTCATAGTATCTACTTTTGATTTCGTCATAAAATGATTCTAGATCTATATTAATAGGATTGTTATAGATGTCTAACAATATTGCTTCTTTGTCGCCTTCATCTATAAGAATCTTACAAAATGTGATTAAGGTAGTATCAATAGTAAATGTACCACCATTAATGCTAAAACTAAGTAGGCTTTCAACTTTTGCTTTAAGTTGTGCCTGTTGATTGTTTAGAGTAATACGATAATTAGCAAACTCTAACGCCTTCGATAAACGTGTGCTCATGCTAGTATTTAAGGTAACGTGAAGTATTTTTCAAGTAGTTCTGGATGAGTACCTGGTACAAGTGTTAGCATGCCTCCAAAGCCTGCCTCTCTTAGTTCTTCTTCACTGGATAATTGCCAACCTGGGTTGTTTGGAAACACACAACAAGGCATACAATTATTGTATGTTCCAACCTCATCGTTCCAGGCTCTTTTGTATATGTTAGTTCCGTCTGTTTCAAAAATGCCTACACCCTCATATCTATCAACATCTCCCATTAGCATACCCTCTCTGTTCTGTAATAGCCAGCCTGGTCTGCCTAGTCTATCATAAACTTCGTAGTCTTCTGCAGTATAAGGTTTTTTAAATCCCCATGCTGGATAGGAATTGCAACCAGTGGCTTTCATAAACTCCTCTGCTTCTTCGTCTGTTAGTTCTGGTGGTATTTCTAATTCGCCGTATACTTCTGAATAGTTGTCACTAATCCAACGTAATTCTTCAGGCCAATCATCGTAATCTATTAATACTTCGTTTTTGCCAATGCTTATTTTAGATATTCCTTCTCTTCCACCACTATGTGCAACATAATGAATATTGTTATCTAAAGAAAAACTTAGCCTATTTTTGGGTATATCAAATGTCCATTCTAATCTCATACTACTATTTATAGCCATAAAAAAAGCCAGTTACGATAACTGGCTTTTTAGTAAGTTCGAATCTCGTCTTGTTCTTATGAACCTGATATTGCACCAACACTATCTGTTGGTTTTGTAATAGTATATCCTGAACCACTTGCATCTGGAGTATGAGTCCTTGCATTCAATGTGAATGTTCCGTCAATGGCGTCATTTCCAAATCCATCATCTGATGTACCTGGTACACCATCTGGTCCTGTTCCTGATCCTTCTGCATGAGGGTCACTACATTCCATTCTTAGTGTAATCACTGTTGGGTTACTAGTTGAATTTACTCTTCCTAAAATTCTTATAAAGTTACTTGCATAACTACCTGAACCAAACTTTTTCCAAAGTTCCTGGTTACTTGTAGTTAATTCATAAAATCCTTTTGATTGTCCTGAACCTGAACTTGCACTTGCTGTAATGTGATCAATATACATGTCACCCATTGCACTCAACAAATCTGTCCAGTTAGTGTTCTGTGTAGTAGATGAACCACCACTTCTTGAAGCACTAAATCCTATTCTTCCGCCTGCATTAAAAAATGCTCTACATTGGCTTTCTGTTGAGAAACTAAATGTTGTTTCTTCTGCTAAACTTGAAAACCATGTACTGGTATAAGTTGCTGATGCCTCTGTTGCTGATGTTCTACTTGCTGGTGAAAATCTATTATCCCAGCAATCTTTAATGTTTAACATAACGTTAGACTGTGTTGCCGCTGTAATTGTATCGCCATCTGCAACGTCACTACCTACACCTGTTCTTACTGACTGTCCTAAAAATGCACATAAAGCCTGGACATCGTCCTGTAGTCGTTTAAAACCACCTGTAGCATTATCGGCATAAACAAGTCCACCTGCACTTGCGGCATTAACACCTGCACCACCTAAATGGTATCCGTATCTTGTGTTGGTTGCTGGTCCACCGCCACTTGCTGTAAGTGTGATATCATTTGCATTACCCAGCATTAAATTTACGTTTGTGCGGCTATTATTAAAATCCGCGTCATCGATTACATCGGTTGCAACGACCTGCGTCATCGTAGTGCCGCCGTCTATTGTTACTGAACTTCCTGATGCCATTGTTATCTCCTAAAACTTGTTATATTACTATTTACCTATTTAACACCAATCACTGCTTCTACCATGCCAGACTCGCCATCGTCTTTGTCCTCTAAAGAACGTCCAATAACTGCTCTTGCGTCATAGTCATCTGATCCTATTCCCCAAGCAAATCCTTCCATGTCTGCACTAACTAGTCTTTCGCCTTTCTTAATTTTACCTATAACTTTAACTTGGACTCTTCCTGTTAAAGCAACTGGTAAACCTTCGGCTTCACTGTTCATTAAGTATGCTGGATTCTCTGATATAACCCCAAATACTTCGTTGTCAAATGCTTCTGTTGTTTGTGTAATCTCTTCTGAGCCGCCAATCTTAACAACTGTTCCTGGCATATATTCTCTGTCTGCTTTGTATATCTCAGCCAAATCCGCATATTGAGCCTGCGTTGCTGTTCCTACAAAATAATTTCCTGATACATTGCCTGTTGCGGCAATAGTGGTTCCACTTGTTATTGAACCTGCACTTACTAATCCACTAAATGCTCCTGACGTTGCGCCTGTTAATGCACCACTGCCATTCAATGAAGCAGTACCATCTGTTAATGATCCACCGCTTACAGTTCCTGA
>Ga0257110_1000061_pt1 | contig 59322 bp, 87 predicted proteins | sample LP_taG_7_FD_190184 | JGI IMG/M metagenome (GOLD analysis project Ga0257110, IMG submission 190184) | Marine microbial communities from Northeast Subartic Pacific Ocean, Canada - LP_J_2015_P26_10m | ecosystem: Environmental > Aquatic > Marine > Oceanic | place: Canada: Northeast Subartic Pacific...
ATTGGGTACAGTTGTCCCACTGTCACATTACATCGCATTTATGTATTGCATTATGAAATAATGCTTATCCTCGAAGAAATTGTGATTTGGTGTTGCTATCAGTGGCAGATGAATGAATTGATCAGGAGAAGGTTTTGCAGATGCAGTGATAGTGCTACCCGCTATTTTCACATTGTAGAGTTCACTACCATGACACCATGCAATTTTCATGTTTCTGTAATCAGTGAAGAGATAGTAATCAGCAGCGTGAAATCTATCTAATGATGGTGCTCCATATCCATTTGCTACGATAACACCACGCACCACATTCTTTGCTTTGTTTTTGAATGTAATGCATTTAGATTCGTAGGTCTTAGAGTCCTCAGCACCCAATAGATCTACGCCCTTCCTGTTAACTCTGATCAGTTGATCATCACTGTATTGTTGCCATGCAAATTCAATCATTCTACCTAAGTCGAAATACTCAGTGGGATCAGTATTACCGCTCAATGTATGCATCAAGCGGGTCATCCTATCAGATTCAAAGCGAGAGAAATCAATCATTAAACGAGTGCAGTAGCGGGGACGCCCTTAACAAAGATCTCATCAACAATACGCTGCAGGCGCTTGATCACCTGAGCGCCGTAGTTACGATGAACAGGCACGGTGACGAATCCTGTGGGTTTGTTGTATAGTGCCCACTGCTGAGGCAGCAGGGCACCGCTCTGAAGGCGCTCAGCGTCGTCACGGTCTAAGCGGATCACCCGCCCGATCGTTTGTGCCATCTCCACTACGTTGAGGTTTCTGAGCATGATGACGTGAGTCAATCCAGGGACGTTGATACCCTCAGACAGAATAGAATAATGAAACAACACGAATTTGCGATCTTTGTCCTTACCCCATTGTGTCAACGTGTCAAAGAATACCTCACGAGATACTTTCGTGCGGTTGACATATGCACCGAATTTAGATGTAATGTGCAACACATCGTAACCACGCACAGACAACTCATGGAGCAAATCTGTGTGACCGAGGATGTTACCCAGCACACGACTGGATGGCACTGCGATCAACACTTTACTAGCAGCAGCATCATCAAGACCATCAATCACATCCTGCACAGTATTACTGTGTACGAGGTGTGGATTCTTCTTGTCTACGCTGTGATCTGTCTCAAAGGGGACAATCGTAGGGGGGAGAATGTGACCGCCTTCAATCAACTCAGGAGCAGGGACATTACACAGGACAGGACCAAACACAGCGACGTTATTCATGCCACGGTCGTGCTTATTGGAGATGCGAGGTGTTGCAGTGAAAAAATACTTCATGTCTGCATGAATAGTCATTGCAGCAACAGGAATGAAGAAATTACGAGTACAAGCGTTGTGTGCTTCGTCGAAGTAAATAGCATCAACATCAATGCCACTATCTACAACACGGCGCAAACTGTGGTAGGTAGTGAATATAATGCAGGACTCATTTGCTGCTCGCGCAGTATTATTGAAGAGAGCAAGTTTGTCGCTCTTAGTAGTAGAGAAATGGTGTGTCTCACCGCTGTGGCAGTGTGCGACGTGTGTCCATGTGCCGCTGATATGGGTCATGAACTCATCGCTCAACTGATTAGCGAGCAGGATGCGCGGAGCAACCACGACGATCGTGCGAGGTCCGTGCGTCAGCAGGTGCCGAGCGTGCTCGATCATGACGATTGTCTTGCCGCCACCCGTAGGGACGATCACCTGACCGTGACCAGTGGCACACAATGCATCGAGAGCGCGGGACTGATGAGGGCGAAGTGTGATCAAAGTCTTGTTTGTTTGTCGATATAACAAGTATACAGGAAAACCCATGAAAAAGCACCCCCTAGAGGGTGCTAGTGTGCAGGTTTGTAGATTGTCACACTCATCGATAGTCGCGACACGTCTCATCGTAACTAGCACCAACAGGGACAGATTCACAAAAACGTGTCATCTTAGCGTCTTGCATCTTGGTGACTGTATCAACTGCGCTGATGCCTATATTAGCACCAACGATGACAACAATAGCAACGAGGATAAGTCTCACTTAGATGCCTCCAATGCGTTGCGATGCTGATCATCGAAGATTGCTTGAGATACTGGTTGATTGATATATTCAAAGATGAATTGCTTGCACTCTTCAATAGTGTCAAATGTGGAGATTTGGGGGAAGAGATACAATAGGATGTGCTCCATAGTATATTGTTGACGACGTGCATTCACTCTATACTTTGCACCTTCTGCCATGTTTTCAGTGATCTGAAATGCAGGTACTTTGAAGTTGTCCTCATTATAGATGCAGTCAAATTGGATGAATACCTCTTCACAAAAGAGGATAGAATCGCTGACCTTGGTGTAGTCGATGTCGATAGTTTCAATCATGATAATGTCAGATAAGGTGATTGGGAGAGACGCTCAAGCGTCGAAAGTCTCGTTGAAAACATCATAAAAGAGATCGAATGCAGCGAGGTCACCAGCGAAGGGACGGGACTGATCTGCAACCCAGTCGTATGCCATATCTAGATCAGCGTCAGTGCTGAGGAGGAAGGCAGGCAGGTCGCGCAGCGCCTGGATGAAGGAAGAATCGGTAAGAAGCATTGCTTTGTTTGTCATGCCCTAATGATAGCAGAACGAGGGCACCTGTCTACGTGTTTTCCTGATTTTGGGTACAGTGCCTCGATTGGCACACGGTCTCAGGTGTCGCTGGTGAGGTCATCAGGGTGTGCCGTAGAGAGTGCAAGTTGTCTTTGAAGTTCATACTTAACAACGTTAGTATGCTTGAGGATATGCCTGCTGTGCATAAGATCCTCAGCGATCATCTCAACGTTTCTAATCTGCTGTAACGCAGTTCTCAGTTTATCAGTATTATTCAAAGACATTGCATTAACTAATCAAAGTGTTATTGGGGATGAAGATGAACTCATACTCGCCATCTAGTGGATCGCGACCATTAACAACCCACTCATTTAAGATGCTTTTAGCATCAGTGGGGCGTGAATCTTCGATGCATAGTCTCATTGCTTCCAGCAATGAATCACCCATGTTATCTAGTGAAGTTTCCTTTTCATCGATGTCGTAATTCATGATACTGAGTTGATTGGGTTAGAATAGAAATTGACTATTTCACGGTAAAGTGAAACTTGTGGATCTGCTGGTTGTTGTAACTGTGCTTCAATGATATCAAGAATCTCTGCACATTCATCAGCAGAGTCCTCATCAATCAACACAGCATAGTCCTCAACAGCATCAGCAATTAGTGTTAATTGTCGTTGGGTAAATGTTGCCATGGTGTCCTGATTAGGAGTTTGTGGGAGGTCTTACGCTTAATACTGTGCTGCCCCCGTTGTTAGTTAATCAACCCACACATGCCATCGGACGATATACATTAGCGGGGATCTTGTCGGTGTGGTAGTCAGTTACCTCAGCACCACCAGCGAGACGCTCTGCCCACTCATTACGTGCTGTGAGTGCTGTCACTGTGGAATAAGACTGCTGTCCGTTAACACGAAAGGTGACACACTTAACGAAGCGACGAACTGTGACCTTCATGCCTTTGATGTCACATGACTCAGCGATGAATGCCTCAGGGAAGAAATCAACGATGCAGATGTTGTTTGTGAGTTGCATGGGGTGCGTTTCTTTGACTCTCTTAATATACATGGTTTTGGGGTGCTGTGCCACTATAGTGGACACTTCACGAGGTGGTCAGTTTTGAGAGACTGATCACGAGGAGAAACGACAGCATGATCACCACATCCCACGCTTTTGTACGTATAAAATAGGGCACACTGATTAAATCAGCGATAAGTTGAATACTTACACCTAGTAAGATATTCACATGGAGGATGATGAAATAGGCAGTAATTACTCCTGCACTGCCTATAACTCGTGCTCTACTATCAAGTGGCATGGACATGCCAATATGCTTCGCCTTTGATATAATCCCAACCAACACAGTAGGCATCATTTTTACGATAGTACTTACCCTTGCTAGTGAGAGTTTTGTAGTGGTGTCGGATAACACCATCGGGGTGAGTTTCACTGTTTTTGTAGACCCAAACATTGTAACCTTTCATTCCTTTGTTAACTTGGACAGGAGAAGGGCAACCGCCTTTTTTAATCATGAGTAGGAAACAATTTTGTAGTTGTTGAGATTGTCTTGAATGACTCGATTGTTTGGTGCTAACAAACTACGCTCTAGTCGTAGTTGCCAACCCTCCACAATGTCATTCTCAGCGATGACAGCGAAACCAAAACATCCTGGAGTTGGCATCATAAACAGACCATGCTTTTCTGCCTCTTGACTATTAGCGAAACCTCTCGCCGTGATAGTCCAATCTTTACCAAAGTAAGCACAGATGAAGTCAGTCATTGTTGTTAATTAAGGGTGATCAGAAAGGGTTAGACCATGATTCATACTTTCTCAAGGTGATATAACCTTCCTTGCAAAGTGAATCAGTAAAGTATGACCACTCTTCACGCTTTGCAATAGCATCACCACGAAGGCGAGGATTCTCCAACGTTGAGACCTTCCAATTGTAACGGAACTGCTCTAGTGCTTGTGCTTTGGTGATAGTCCTGATCATGGTGTCCTTTGCTTATGAATCAATTATAAGGGGTCAGGGTGCCCCTCTACCACCAATTCATACCAGTTTACGGATTGGCACACTAGGATAAACTGCTCCCAAACTCACACGATAACCCGTCTCAGGTCCCTCACCACGGTGCAGCACACTTGAGTTGAATATAACTAAGCGACCTAGTTTCCATTCCACACTATCATCTTCAAACACAGTATTGCCACTATTACCATGTCCCATGTAGATAACACTCAAATAATTATCACTATCAGCATCAGTATGATCACACCCTGATTGACCTGCAATCTGAGCATTTAAGAGCACACGATGACAGTGACCCACAGTCCATTCTTTACACAAATCATTCCACATGCAGTGATTGAAATATTCAATAAACCACCATGGTTGAATGTCAATAAATTGATCATCCTTCACTAACATTGATCCAAAGAATCGTGCTTTCTCGAAATCTGCATACGGTGAGTTATTATACCTAACAGGCATAAACTCCAGATCTGTTGATACCTTCTCCACCATCCATGGTGGAAAATAGTCATCAACTATCGTTATTTTGTCCTTGGGATGCATCATGTGCTGAGTCTAATAATTCGTTTAATTCTTTACATTTTTCAATGCGCTGACTAATACTAATTTCAAGTGATTCACCACTCAATGTAGTGTCACTATATTGTGCCATCATTGCAGATAGATCCGCAATTGCCTTAGCAACTTTCTCTCCTTCCGCTCTACCGTCCTTCATCATCTTCTTCCGTGTCCCTGTTAATGATCTCTCGTAATCCTTGCGTGATTAATGTTTGGATTTGCTCTTCAGTTAAACCCTTAAACATACTGTATCTAGGGTCATTCTCGTCCCATTCTAGTTGAAACGTGCCGTCATCATTAACAGTGACGCCGAGACCATCATTAGAATCCACGGGGTTGTTGTTTTGCATCGATTACCTCAATAGTTTTGATAAATTGGTGATAATTCCACCACGCTGTTTGTGCTTCCTCCCATGAGGATACGACCTTCACACTATCATCTTTGCACCATATCTTATAACGGTGTCTGTCATAAGGGGCATCGCTGGTCTGTGTGAAATAGGGTGGCAATTCGTTAGTTGATTTCATGATAGTCCCAGTCATTGTCATGTGGATAGTCTACCCAAAACCAGAATTCTACATTGTCAAGAGCACTGAAAAACCAGCGATCAGCACGTTTGTGCTCAAGATAGACTAATGATTTAGAGTTTAGATTGTCGGCAAAGATGGTCTTTGCCTTGTCACTTTTGGGCGTGACTTTACACTTGCCTCTTAACATAGTATACCTGCAAGTGGTCCTAGATCGATTTGCATTGATGTGTATGGGCGAGTACTAGCAAAGTCAACTACTTTGCCTGCTTTCTTTGAATTGATAGGAGCGAAGTAGGTGTGCTTTCTTGTATTGTAGAAACCCCAAATACATCTATTTGGAGCACCTTGATTGAAAACATATTCATGAAGATCACATATCCAAATGGATAGGACATTCTGCTTATGTTGTGTTACCTCATAAGAATAACCTTTTGGTGGGGTGTGAGTGAAACTCTCGGGTAGCATCATGATAAACGAGTGAGTACATTGTCTGTCCATGGTAGCACACGATCAGCACACATTTGATGGTATGTTTCATCGATCTCAAAACCGATAAAATTACGATTCTCTTCTAGGCAAACCTGGGCGGTGGTCCCTGCTCCCATGAAAGGATCGAGAATTGTGTCATTAACATCAGACCATGTGATTATGTGTCCTCGTGCCAACTCTTCAGGCATAGTTGCAGGATGTTTGTAACTTGCCTTAGATGATTGTCCGAAACCTCCTGAGTTTTTGATCTTCCAAATGTTGGTCCTTACACCATACTCTCGGATGACTTTACTCTTCTTGCCTGGATCATTCATGGTGCCATCTTTCTTACGAGTCTTAGCATTGCCGAAACTCGTATAACCTGCCCATGCATTCTTCTTATCTTGGATAAGATTAATAGTCTTGGGTTTACCCTTGGAGAGTATGAAACAATACTCAAAGATCTGAGTATATCTCACACTCTTAGGACCAGATGCAAAGGCAGTCCCAGTCTTCTCATATATCATGGTGTCATGTAGTCTGAGACCACATTGATCCATAAAGTATAAGCATTGTCGGAAACTGCTGCCAGTCTCCGATCCTTTGACTGTTGAGTCATTAACATTCCACATGATAACACCACCCGTCTTGAGTACACGAGTGATGTTATCTGCTACGCTTTTGAATACCTCATGATCCCATTTACTGCTGTCATTGTAGGTCCTGAGGTCATCATAAGGAGGGGATGTGACCACAAGATCTACAGATTCAGCATCCATGAGTTGCATCCCTTCGACACAATTCATGAGGTGAGTTTCATTAAGCGACAGTCTCATACTCTGTGTGGATATACTTTGTAGTCTTTCTAATCTTACCATAGATTGGCGTAACGCACAATGCATCCTCTTTGTGGATCCTGAGTTGACTGAATCCATTGTTATTCTTGCCTGTCTTTGTCACGCTATCAGACCAACCAGTGGCAGGATTAGTAGCGAGTGACAGGTCAACAATGGCAGCGAATACTTCAGGGAAGTCATTACCATTCTGCTGCAGTTTGCAGACGAAGATAAGATCAACCTTAGTCTTGCTGTGGTTGTTACCAGTAGCGAAGGATGCACCATCTTTGCCTAATGTCAACTTATTCTCAATCTCTTTAGCGAGGAGAAGAGCATCATAACCTACAGTCTCTTCAGTGACATAATCGACACCTAGATTCCTGGCAGCGTCCTCAAGGGCAGGGTTGAAGATGTTGGCAAGCAGTTTTGTCTTATCAACGGTGTTGTCTCCAAAATACTCATCAAGGTCGTTGAAACGACCGCCTGAGATGACTGAGAGACCCTTCTGGAGGCGTTTGGTGCTAAGATCGATTGCTGTAGGGATGATGCGGAAGAGGGCATCAGCGAGTTGTGTGTTAGTTGTCATTGTAGTGTTTCTCGGTATTAGATGTTGAGTTTATCACCAGCAGTAGAGTTGCCAACTGACTCACTTAGGAGCGGTGAATGGGTGTCCTGTGCCCCTCAACTCATCTAATATAGACCAAAAAACGATGCACGTCAAGTTTGGTGGACAGTTTGCTCAACTGGCACACTACCTCTTGTTGAGATCGGGTAGCATATCATTGCCAGGATGATCCTCTGTCTTGCCCCTGAATGATTTGTGATCATAGAAGTGCTCATCCTCGATCTCTAGATCGTCCCAATATTGGGGATAGATGCACATACAGCATTTGTTGTAGGGTTGTCTATATCCTGGTGGATTTTCTTTCTTTGATATGCATAGAGTGATATATGCATCATCAACAAACTCAATCGTCCCCTCAAATTCTTTATACCTTGCAGGCATTCCAACTTTAAGAGATTTGAGGATGTTAGAGATTTCTTTAGGCACAGATTCAGAAATTAAGAGTGGGATAGTCATAGGGTTAATGCAGTGTCTTCATAACCAAATGGTCCTTTAAGGAAATAGTTAAAGGCACACGAGTAACGATCTTCATGAGTATCACTAGGTGACACATAGTGTGGTAAGTGTGATGGGAAGATAATAATGGTCCCTTCACATGGTTCGATTGGAAACTCCCGTTGATTTAGGTAGTTGCTCTCCATGATATCAGGTTGGACCGTGCTTGTCAAGTAAGTCGGAAACATGGTTGGCATTCTCAGACGAAACTCACCGCAGTCGGGTGGTACCTTAATATACAAACAACCGCTAAACATACTATTGACATGAGTATGCTCAGCGGCGCTGTCACCAATACCATGGTGATTAATCCACGATGATTGATGTTGAATTCTGTGTTTACGACTCATTGATAATGCTTCATGCACATATATGTCCATGTGTTGATCAACAATGTCTTTGACATCTAGATGATTAGATAACCATTGTGTGTCTTGTGACATAGATCCATTACGTTTATATGCACTGTCTAGTGACATATCCTGCATGGGTGTTCTTTCTGCTCTCTTCAATACATCAGAGTCTAGATTAACAACGTCAATATAAACTGGTTGTGAGAAGAGAGGTAGAATTTCCATTATAAATGTAATGCATTAACTATACTTTGAAGTGAATCATTCTGCACGGTTGTCATCTGACCGTGTTTTTCATGTGCATTCTTCTGATATAAGAAGAGAGCGTGCTTTAAGATGGACTTTTCCTGCTGTGAGAGGATGGCAGACTTGTTAAACATAAGTGATACTCCGACATGAGTATATTAACGTATTGTGATCAGTTGTCCATGGATTTCCAAATGTTTTTCACAGTTTCAACATTTAATCCAGCGATTCCTTGATCTTCAACGGGTGGCATATTATTTATTACGTGATCAACAAACAGTTTATGTCTAGTATCAGTATCCATATATTTGAATGCCATGATATATCTGTTAAACCTAAACTTGGGCGTTGGTGGTCTACCAGTGTGAGGAATACGCCCATCAAACATAACAACACGCCCAGGTTTAGGTGCCACGATACGTTGTGGTTCTAAGTTGTTATCATAGAATATAGTTTCACCACCCCAGTCTGGGTGCCACTCTCCATTGAGATATACCAACACAGTCTTATTATCATCTACAAAGTATGGTGCATCACAATGAATTCCTGGATTATCATTATACTTAAGCACGTTGATATATGATGCGTAACATTCTTCGCGTGGTGGCATATCAGGCAACGTTGCTTCAAGATATGTCAACACATCTTTCCACATTGGATCATCACTACCATGTAATCCTGGAGACTGTAACATATCAGGATCATCAACTGGACAATAATTATAAAACTGGTGTGTCCAATACATACCAGAAAGATCTAATTCAGGTTGTGATTCTGTGGGTGGCACATCAACCCTAGTATAATAATATGGGAGATGCACTACTTTACTAAACAACTCATCACTTACTAACTTAGTATCAAATACTTTAATTGACATAATTACCCATCACATTCATGGACATAACATATCTATCCATATTTGTGTTATTAACTTCAGTTTTATGTGTCAACCATCCTGGGAAGAATAGCACATCATTAGTTTGCACCTCAATATACTCCCAGTCCATACCCATGTCATAATAATTATAATCAAGAGGTTCTGATAGTTTATATTGATAGTATGGATTCTTCACCATAAATCTACCACTACCTTCAGGCACTGATAGATAAGCAGCACATGCCACTTGGACATTTTGATGATGATGCTCATCAGTCCATGCACCATTGGGATGCACATTAATCCATGACTCTGACAGCATCTTATTCATAGGAGTAAGATGCCATAGGTCCCAAATTCTATTAACACGCTCATAAAACCATGGCATAAAATCTTCAAACTCCTCCCATATATGAGGTGGAGTGATTCTATTAATGACTACACTTGTAGTGCCACCACCTTTCTCATGGGTGACATATTTGTTGTCATCGATCACCTGTTGTGCTGCCACCATGTGACCCATAGTTCTTGCTTGTAGTTTTGAATCTTCAAAACCAAAGTCATACTTACATCGGTGAATGATAGGAAATGGATTATACGATTTCATGCCATCTCCTACCTTTAGGTTTCAGTGGACACATATGTTGCATTGGAATAGATACACTCAAACGTTTACCACTAGGTTGTGCTTGGTGATAACATCTAGCGGGGATGTATAACATATCACCTGCAGTCATTGTAACATCAATAGCACAATCTAGATAGTCATGCTCTGGGTTGTCATGTCTCGATGACATTAGATTAGAGCAACGATTATTATATACTCTCCAGTGTGTCTCTCCCTCTACTTGAATAATAAAATTATTAGCATAGTCTTCATGGATTTTGAATGATTTAGTTTCACCTATTCCAGCATATATGTGCATACTTGCCTGCACTGTAGGAAACATTTCCTCTACACTATTCATTATATTCTGTCTCTTTTGATCAATGAAATCAAACTCATTGATAATAAGATTATGACCATCATTAAACATCTCAACTAATGTTTCAGCATCGGGTGTTGCTCTGCCCCATGCTCTCTCAAATACTGGATAGTTTTCAAATGTTGCAGATATTCTATTAATAAACTGTATCTTAAAATGCTCAGGATGATTGAGACAATGCTCCACATCTTCCCAATTACAGTAGTAGTGAGGGTCCTTAACTACACCCTTCCAATGTTGTGGCGTGTCATCAGTGCTCCAGTCTTTATCAAGACTTTGTAAAATCGAATAGATCATGCTCACAATAAAAATTAAGATTCAATATAACCCTGAATGCATTAGTTGTTGGGTTAGATGATGAGTGGAATCGATGACCATCAAATGCAAATAGTTTATTTGCTTTCGGTGTTGATCTGAAGCACTCATTATATGACTGTGTTCTTGCTTTTGTCCAGCGTTGATTAACATCACCATACATTGGATCATCATACTCATGAAAGAATACAGTGTCACCACTGCTATCATGTAAGTAAAACAATGCAGCATAATGATCACTCTCATGATCAGTATGTGGTCCGTTATATGAGTCTTTACCGTTTGCTAGTTGTAATGCCAACCTAGCACGAAAGAATTCAACAGGATAAGGTAATGCATCACTCACACTATCTAGTAGTGGTTGAAACATAGGCAGAAATGGACTCTCCACACCCTCCTGATCTAACAGTACATGAGTAAATCCCAGAGTCTTTTGCTTCTCTGGGATATCACCTAGAGGCACATCACCAAACTGTGCCATCGATGGTGTGTAACTAATATCCTCAGATAGAAAAAACCATGGGAATCCATTCATCCCTGAGGTCAACTTGCATAACCTCCGAAGATAACTAGGTGTTAGTAGATCGTCTACTTGGATATATTTCATGATAATGATTAGAAAATGCCGTTATATTAAATGATATAGAGATCCGATGTCCATCACCAGAAGATGTGCCCACGGAATGTTGTAACCATGCTGGAAAGATTACAAGTTGATCTTCTTCTGGGAATACATCATGCTCTGTTTCATTCATGTGCTCCCACCGATGCACATTGCTACCATCACCCCAGTATTCTTTCATCTGTGAGTAATTGAGATCACGAATGAATGATAGATTACCAAAACAACAGTCAGGTAGTTTCAAATAATATACACCAGACAACACACCACCAGGGTGTGTGTGGAGATGATTAAATGCACCTTTACCATTGATATTGATCCACATGTTGATCATTTTCAATGAGTAATTATCGAATCCAAACTCATCAGCAGCAGCATATGCTCGCTCCATGATAGCATCTCTGATAGGTTTCAATGGATTGATATCCATGACACTATCAATAAAATCTTGTGATTGCCATCCCCCACTGTTGGATTGTTTACGACCCTCAGGGTCTTCATCTTGCACATAATATACAAAATCAGTGAGAGATTCTCTGTCTATACCTACATTATCAAACTTCCAAACTGGTGTTGGAAATATCAATTCAGTTTTCATTCAGTTGCAGTTTCCTCCCCACCATCACTAAAAGTAAACTCACGCTCAGTAACTGTTGGATCAACATGATTCTTATACAGTGACATTGCTTCAACAGCACCAGAAAGTTTATTCATTGTATCTCTTTTGACTTGCAATTCTTCTAAAGAGATCTTTGTAATCGTAGAAGTATAATGCATGTTATCAAGTGCTTGCTGCAGTTTGATGTATTCCTCTTTAACATCATCATACTGTTGGATGAAATTCATAACGAGTTGATCAAACGTAATAAGTCCTTCAACAGGATTTAATGCTCCACGTTTTTCTTCTTCAGTAGAAACTCCTGCCTGTGCAGCAAGATCCACTTCAAGCACATCTTGTTGTGTAACAACCATCTGTGATTCTTCTTTTGCCATAGTTACATAAACCTCTTGATGTTTTTATTTAGTGCAAGTATTACCTTGTGGGATGCGATACGCTCCTTGAGGGTTACCATCTCCATAAAAGATTTATGGCGTTGGTATTCCATGATAGCATTGTTTTCAAAGTCTGCCTCATTAGCAGTCTCGCAATGAAAATCAATGTTCCTATTACTTAGGAAACTTCTATGCACTGGCACCCATTGACAGAGTGGAGTGCCTGCTTTAATCAGATACTCACCCTCTTCAATCTTATGCCAAAATAGTTGTAAGTTAATCTCGTATGAATACGATGGGTCAACTATACCCACAGGTGGTGTGAATCTATCCTCATCCCAATAAGGAATAGGCATTTGAATAAACACCAGATCAGGATGTGATTGCACTCTCCATGGCAATTCTAGTTTAATTGTCCAGTCAAGTACATCTTTCTGTTGATCAACTAACTGACGTATGCCCTCAGTTTGCTCAGGAATATGTGCTGACACATATTTACCTGGGGTACCTGGACCACCAGTTTGTGTGCAGAATCTCATTTGTGAGATCCACTGGAAGTTTACCCCAGTGCCATCAGTTTTGATTAGAATATCAGCAGGACATTTTAACACATAACCTGAGTCCATAACATCACGCAATGCTGGGCATGTTACAGCATGTTCGTATAACTCATGGACGCCCTCCTGACCATTTAATTCAGCAGACATTCTCTCCCAGAGTTTAGTTACCCTGTGATATGGGCAGCGTTTCTCTTTATTCGCAGTCTGTTTTAGTGCTGCTGTCCGCCATTTACGATGCAGTTTTGCTGCAGGTATCCATGGTTGCAATTCAGCAACTCCAGGATCGACGGAATAAAACCTAACCCACGGTTTCTTCTTCTTGAAGATCATAAATGTTGTCCCTCAGATACTCATAGTGTGATGGGAGTTTATCGACCCATTCCATCATTGTTTTGCGGTCTTGTTGGTATTTAGTATGGATCTCTTTGATGGTCTCCATATGCTCTTCTAACTCTGATTCAGACCTAGCATACTTTTTCTCTTTGTACATTCCTTCCGAGAAAGGACGATAACCTTGACCAGCACTAATGTAGATGGATCCACTTTGTTGCTCTAGGTCAATATATGCATCCTCCATACCCTCAAGCATTACAACTGTATTACCATGTGCAACCCTAGTAGAATGTCTCCATGTAGGGTCAATATCAAAGTTAATGTTAGTGCAATCTCTCCAGTATTGGTTGTCATCACGTTGACTGAGTGCATAGTGAAGTGCAACGAAACACTTCATTGACTCAATCATGTTATCACAACTGTAGTTAAATGCATCCTGCTCCATTGTAGCATAGAATCCCTGTCTTTTCTCTAGAGTATCACACAGTTTTAAGATATTCTCGTGAGTTGTCATCAGTCCAGTGGACTCTAGAGGTTCTAAGAATGCATAGGACAATCCAATACCCACAACATTCTTAACCCATGCTTTATCGCGTTTACCATGTCTAATATCAATGTGATGTAGTGTAGCATTCTTAGCAATTTCAGGCGTATATCTCTCACTGAGATACTCTCTAAACTCTACCTCTGCCTCACACTCATTGATATAATCTGATGAGTAACAATATCCTGTGCCAACACGATGCCATAGTGGGATATTCCACGACCACCCCGCATTCATTGCAACACAGTCAGTATATGTTTCCATCTGATTCTCACGATCAGAATATGGAATCTGTGTCGCTAATGCTGAGTCATTGAATAGTTTATCGTTGAATGAGATAAACTCACTACCCATGTGCTGCTCAAGTAATAGTGACTGGAAACCTGTGCAATCAATATATAAATCTGCTTTGATTAGACCATCCTGTGTAGTAACCAGTGAATCAATACTACCATCAGGATTCTTCATTACCTTCTCAATCTTACCCTTGAGATGCATCACACCATTGGGTATACAATGATAATCCCTCAGATAGTCACCAAACAATCCTGCATCAAAATGATATGCAGTATCTACATCCATAGTATATGTAGAACCAGGAATCTGATCATTAGTAATCTTACACTGATCTGCTAAGTATGTCTGATTGTTTGCAAAGTTAGCAAATTGCTCTGGTGGATACTTATCCATACCATATTCACATTGCAACTCAAAGTATCTCATTAATGAGTCTTTATAATCAAATAGATCAAACTGTCCGAATGGATATTGGAATCTCTCTCCCTTACCATCTCTGAAATTCTTAAATGCAATTGATGTCTTGTAAGTTGCATTACATGCAGGCATCCAGTCTTTATCTTTCAATTCTAGTCTTCTTAGGAATCGATTAAAGTGACCCAATGTAGACTCACCCACACCAATTGGTCCCTGTGCATCCTCAATCAGACCAATTTGCATATGTGGAAATGTTTTAGATAGCATTGCTGCTGACATCCAACCACTGCTACCACCACCAACAATAACAATAGATTCAACTCGCATATAATGTCCTCAAATAATAATTAAGCGGTGTCGTCATAGTATCTATACCATTGTAAGGAGGGATCTCAAAGGTATTCGCACGAGCATGTTTAGGCACACCCCCAAAGAATTCCATCTCATCTAGTATAACATCATTGAATGGATTCCATCCATGTCCTGCCATCACACACAACAATGAATCACTCTCCCATGTAATCTTGATCGGGAAGTGAATTGATTGCTCCATATAATTGATCTGAGCAGATTTAAACAGATTGTCATATGGATATCTGATATTAGAAACTGCTCTCCAATATGGTGAGTCATTGCGTTGAGTCATTGCATAGTGCAGTGCAACGAAAGATGCAAACCCATCAAAATTATAGTTGGAGTTGTTATTGAAGGTGTCTCTCATAAACTGAGTGACATGATCCTTACCTGCCATTACTCGACAGAATTGTGTCAAGAATGTATGTGTAGATAGCAGACCATTTGACTCTAGAGGTTCGATAAATCCTGCACTCAAACCAATAGAAACAACCTTACCATTCCATATCTCTTTCTTACGTCCTGTCTTATATTCTATCAGTCTAAATCCATGCTCTTCATGATCAACTTTGAGATGAGTTGCAAACTCCTGTAGTGCATCATCTGTAGAGATGTACTTATCACAGAAATTATATCCTGTGCCAATTCTCTCCCATGTCGGCACATTCCATACCCATCCTGATGACAATGCAGTGCAATCAGTAACAGGTTTCATCTCCTGCTCCTTGTTTATGTAAGGAAGACGTGTTACCCATGCTCTATTATTGGGTAGATAGTCACTATAATCAATCCACTCACTATCATTCAACAGTGATTTGAATCCAGTGCAATCAAAGAATAGATCATAGTCTTCATTCAATATATCCCTAGTTACATGCTCTTGCTCATACCTTACACCACGAGGTATTGCATAGTTTTCCTTCAACCAGTTTGCAAACTTAACTGCATCAAAGTGAAATCCTGTCTGCCTATGAAGATTGAAGTATTCATGATCAACAGGCAGCAAATTCTTTTCAGCACAATATGCTGACACATAAAAGTCTCTGGCAAACTGATCATTAGTCCACCCACGTTGTGACTGAGCATACCACCACACATCTGGTGGGATATCGATATCAGTTCTTGGCGATCCAAAAGGATACTGCCAAGGTCTATCACCAATTTTATTAAAATTATGAAATCTTACACTAATCTTATAAGTTGCATCACATGCAGGCATCCAGTCTTCATCTTTAAGATCTAGAAAATGCGTCCACTGTCTAAACAACTGTGTCGTAGATTCACCCACACCAACACTGGCAACTTTGGGCGATTCAATTAGGGTTATATCCCAATCAGGAAATGCTTTAACAAGAGTAGAGGCGGTCATCCATCCAGACGATCCACCTCCAACAATACAAATTTTCATATAATAAAGTTAAGTCTAGGACTTTAGATCACTATTTTACCCAGGTGGGGTCCAATTGTCAACCCAGTCTTCCCATGCTTTACGTCCTTCGAGTTGCGTATGTCTAGGATTAGGCACAAAATCAGGAATAGTGCTAGGTGAAGTTGTAGTTGCTCTTACATTAGCAACATGATCTTTCCAACGGCTGCCACCATCACCTTGATCCAAATACTGCATCTCTAGTTGCTCACCAGTAGTGCCATATCCTAGCACACGAGTAACAGTTGCACGCTCTTTAAGATCTTCAAGGTCATCTCTATGGACTGCTACTCCATTAATAATGCAGTGCTCATAGGTGACATCATCAGGAACTGGCACCCACTTCATACTAGAGTCTGGACCTTCATAGATCTCAAACTTATCTTCTTCATCGCAGATGTCGTTTAATTGACCTGTCGCTGCGTCGCAGATTGCCCATTTAGCCATGATAGATTAAAACTCCTTCGTTGTTATTTATCAGCTGTAGTATTCATAAACTACAACTACACCCTCACGACCTCTAGCACCTCTATTGCCATGCTGAGATCCGTTGCCACCTGCACCCCATGCTGCGTGAGATTGGTGTCTATGAGAATAGTTTCCCTGGTTATGTGATGATGGTTGAGATCCACCCATGAAGGAAGATCCACCAGCGTGGTTACCATAACTATGATGAGATCCGTGACCATTGCCACCTCCACCATATACATTTAAGTTACCACCTGATCCATTACCACCAATACCACCAGCGTGTTGTTGACGACAATTTGCGCCATATCCGCCCGATGCTGAGCAGAATGATCCAAAACTTGATGCGTTACCGTTACCACCACATCCAGCGTAGTTTGTACCACCACCAGGACTGCCGATAGTAACTGGAACACTTGAAGTATTAGTTACATCAAGGACTCTTTCTGACATACCACCAGCGCCTGCTGATTCGCAATAACCTGATCCCCCGCCACCAGCGCCGACTACGACGACTTTAATTGATGCAACACCACTTGGTCTAGACCAAGTGCCATTAGAAGTCCATACTTGCATGGATCTGAATCCACCTGTAGCAGAAACTGCTGCCCACTGCAGATTGCTACCATCCGTGGATAGATATTTACCACTTTGACTACCAAAGTTGGGAATCACATAAGTAGATGCCCCTGAAATACTGCCGTTGATGTTAAGGTTAGTGACCTTTAATTCACCGTTCGCAGTAATAGACCCACTATTGAGGGTAAACCCACCAACACCAGAGGGATCTCGTACTGTAGTAACTTTTAAGACGCTCATTTCTTAATGCCTGACTTAGTATTTATCCGAAGAATTCTTGGACTACAACTACACCCTCACGACCTCTAGCACCTCGGTTACCATGCTGAGATCCGTTACCACCTGCACCCCATGCTGCATGTGATTGATGTTGGTGGGAATAGTTTGATTGACCATGAGATGATGGTTGTCCACCACCATAATATGATCTACCAGAGGAATGGTTACCATAACTGTGGTGTGATCCATGACCATTACCGCCGCCACCGTATACATTTAGGGTGCCACCTGATCCGTTACCACCAATACCACCAGCATGTTGTTGGCGACAGTTAGCACCATATCCACCAGATGCTGAGCAATAACTACCGAAAGACGAGGAGTTACCGTTACCACCACATCCAGCGTAGTTTGTACCACCACCAGGACTACCAATAGTTACAGAAACTGACGATACATTAGTTACGTCAAGGACTCTTTCGGATGTGCCCCCTGCACCTGCTGATTCACAGTGTCCAGATCCACCACCACCTGCTCCAGTAACAGTCACGATGATAGATTTGCAGTTACTAGGTCTAGTCCAAGTGCCATTAGATGTCCACACTTGCATAGATCTAATACCAGATCCACCACCAGCACCTGCCCACTCAAGACCAGATGCACCTGCTCTCAGGTATTTGCCTGCGTTACCAGACATATTGGGTATAATATAATCACTATTACCACTAATCTTACCGTTGATGACAATGTTAGAGACAGTCAACGTCCCGATAGCGTGAATTTTACCTGTAGAAAGTAAAAATCCAGTACTATCAGAAAGATCTTTAATAGATGATACTCTAATCTGTGACATAATAGTCTCTTTTTTAGTATTTATCCGTAGAATTCGTGGACTACGACCACACCTTCACGACCTCTAGCACCTCTGTTGCCATGCTGAGCACCGTTGCCACCAGAACCCCATGCAGCATGAGATTGGTGATTATGAGAATAGTTTGATTGACCGTGAGATGATGGTTGAGCTCCACCGAAGTAACTTACTCCTGAGGTGTGGTTACCATATGAGTGGTTGGATCCATGTCCGTTACCTCCACCACCGTAGATATTGAGGGTACCACCACTCCCGTTACCACCGTATCCACCTGCGTGTTGTGTACTGCAGTTTGCACCGATTCCACCACTTGCACTACAATAGGATCCAAAGGATGAACTATTGCCATTACCCCCACAACCAGAATAGTTAGTGCCACCACCAGGACTGCCGATAGTAATTGAAACTGATGATACATTAGTCACATCAACCTGTCTCTGTGCAGTGCCAGCAGCACCACCAGATTCGCAGTATCCGCTACCTCCACCACCTGCACCTGTCACCGTGACCATGATGGTTTTAACACCAGATGGTCTGCTCCAAGTACCATTAGAAGTCCATACTTGCATGGATCTAACACCAGCAGCACTGCTTAGGTCACCCCATTGAAGGACCGCAGCATTATTCGTCAGGAATTTACCCTGATACGACGATGGGTTTGGGATAATATAATTAGAAGATCCAGAAATGGTCCCCTCCACAGAGAGATTAGTAACGGTCAATGTGCCGTTAGCAGTCAATCCACCACTAGACAAAGTGAATCCACCGATTCCCCCTAAGTCTTTAATAGCGTTTACATTTAACTGTGCCATGCTACTTTAATTCCTACGTTTTATTTATGCAATTTCCTGGTCTTAAACATCAGAGTCATTCTAAGCGAATCACTATACTGACTAACTGATCTGACTCCGTGCCAGACATTACCAGGAAAACCTAAGATTGATCTAAACTTAGGTAATACCGAATGAGTTATCAATTGGTTTTCCTTATCCCAAAGAATAGTTTCTCCTCCAGAATCAACACCCCAAGATTTATTCACATAGACAATTATAGTCTTACTTGTATCTAGGGTATCATCAGTGTGTAGTCTTTGATCTTGACCGCATGTTTGAGCATTTGCATAACAACGAATCAAACAATCATCAGGATCCAAGTATGGTTTGATATCTTTCCATACATCAAGTATTAATCCACTAATTTCATACTCACAGTCATAACATGACTGCTCCAGTGTAGTCGGTCCACCGAAAAAGATGGTCCAATGAGGTATACTTCTCCTTACTATACTCGGATGACTGCGATATCCCCATTTCCAGGAAGAATTTCTCAAGTATTCATATAATTCAGATGCTCTAGATTCAGTTAGTGCATTCTCATGATAAAACATTATTCAATCAATCCCATCCAAAATGTTCTTCTGCTGATGCTAAGAAGTTATTGACAAATGTTTGTGCTTGAGATTGACTGATCTGTCCATTGGTCTGACCATTTGATATTAGCGCAGTCCAAACAAAACAGTTTGTTGACGTTGATTCATATTGAGATGTATCACTGTCAGAATTACTTGCAAAAGTATTAACAGTAAATCCATCCGAAACATCACTACCATCCCACTTACTTGTACCAACAGTGCAGTATAAGTGTGAAACGCCAGGGTCACTATTCTGATTCCATGCTTTGTTTACCAACCATGCATAAACCATATCAAATTCTCCCACAGTAGCATTATTATATACTGTAAGTGCAGCAGGAGTTCCACCACCATTATCAGCACCTAGGTTACCATTTCTTGACCATCCATATCGAGTTTGTTGTCCTGTTGGAGCAACTGCAATACCAACCAAGGGCCAAGAATAACTAAGTGGAATATATTTAATGGTACTATATGTTAATAGATTACTATTGTATCCCATATTACCACTGGCACCACCATCCTTTCTCACCTGAGTATAGTTACCTGTATCATACATGTCAGATTGTGCATCACCAATATTGGTGTCACCAGAATCTGTTTCATACTGATAATTAGTGCCACTTGATCCCCAACCTACTTTTCGCGCTTCCATGTAGTCACGGAATGCTGTTAATTCAGAATCATCATATAATGGAAAAGGAGTATTAGTGGCACCTGAATTTGGATCACCAGCAGCACCACCAATCGTGCCTCTTCTTGCGATAGTAGCACCAAGGGGAGAAAAAGCGCCAGAAAGTCCAATACTCATGATGCGTAGTTTCCTCCACTACCTAACACTGTATACTGACCTGTGCTACCAGTATTAAATGCAATGAATGAGAAAGATACAACACAAATACTACCACCACTATGTCCAGGGTTAACACCCCCAGGCCATTTAATCGTCTGTTGTTGACCATCTACGTTGACTGTAGAGGGAATACCTGTACCACCAGCGTCGTTAATAATACAAGTAATTGTATATGCCGCAGAGTCTGTGGGCATATTGTTAATATTTAAGGTAAAGTTACCACCGCCAGTCTTTTCAACAAAGATAGCATTGTTGTTATTAAAATCGTGAGTGATATCACCACTGGTGTTGTAGAAGGTCAGACTTTCTTTTGTCTCAGAGAAGTGTAGAGTCCCTGTGCTGGTGATATTTCCAGATGTTAACTCTTGAAATTCTGCAGTGCTGGAGTCTTCCTCACCAATAATGTTCCATGCAGCACCATTTTCAACGGTAACTGTGAATCCATTGTCAATGCTAACAGGACCAATCGTGGCACCGTTGGCAAATTCGGGCGCACCATTAGCAGTCACACCAACAGTAATATTCTCTTGAATATTCTTACCGTTAGTCCTGATAATAGATCCTTCACCCAATGAAGGACCGCCACCACCAACATCAGTCCATCCAGCAGCACCTTGAGCAGCATCTGCCTTATAGATCTGCGCCATATCCTCGGTGGTGTTATACACCAACGTGCCGAAAGCAGGAGTACCTAAGGCAGTAACTGCTGCTTGGTTGAGTGCAGGCAGGTTGATCTGCTCGGTTACCTGTAGTGCCTCCATAATGGCACGGGTAACCTGATCAATCTGGTTTCCTATAATCTTTGTGGACATTCTAGACCCCGATTAGTGTAACTTTAGATAACCAATTCACGGATTTGAACAGCGTCACCAGCTTGTGGAATAGTGCCAACTGAGAAATCTACAGCGTTAGCAGTGACTGTGTAGTCAGTCCCAGGACGTTGACAAACACCATTCAAGAATACAAGTAACGAATATGCATTATGACCAGGCGAAATTGCAAAGGATGATGTGGATCCATTACCCGTATACATTACGCCGCTGTTTCCATTATTAATTCCAGTCGCCAGAGAGTATTTATCAGCGCAACCATATTTACCAGTAACATCAATGTCACCGCTAACCATTACGTTACCAGCAATCTTCATGCGATTGGATGCATCAGGTGCGATGCCAATACCATAATGTGTTTCACCACTGAACCTATTAGATGTAATAGGTGTAGTATCACTTAGACCAAACTTATACCATACACCTGAGTCGTAAATCCAACCCAAAGCATTACCAGGAGTCCAGTCAATGTTATAGCAGAGATCACCGCTGTTGTATGCTTCAGTAGCATCAACTTCGGGATTACCTGAAGAATCCTCTTCTGCCATGAGGATATTTCTCAACACCGTGCCATCATCATTAGATAATGTGAAGTTAAGAGTTTGGATAGTATCCTGTGATGTTATTTTCTTCTGGAAAGTAACAGGACCAGAGAATACTGATTCTAATTGGTTAGATGCACCACCAATAACAGTCAGTTTATCAGTTAGCACCAACTCAGAGAATGTCTCAATAGTTGTGCCTTCCTCACCCAACACGTTAAGTTGTGCAATATCTTCGTTAGTAATCTGACCTGTAACTGGGTTAATAACTTGGTTACCAACAAACAACTCACCGTCAGAGTTAACACCAGAGTAATATGCAACACCTGCTGCTTCCTTCAATGACTGAGATAGTCTCACCGCTCGCGGTGTTAACACCTCAACCTGTGTAGATGGGAATGCAGTTGAGTAGTTACCAGGACCAAATCCAAGATACTCAAACGTGTGACCAGATGCTCTAAGAATAGAGTATCTTCTCAACTCACAAAGAATAGGTTGGACACTATTATCAGCGTTAAGTTTTAATGGGATCTTACGATCTTCTGCTTCACCCAAGCGTGCAGTGACAGAAATACCATTCAGCACGTTAGATGTAGTGTTATAACCTAAGTTATTCTCAGTCTCCAGCAAGAAGAATTGTGATGTCTCCTTCGTGATAGATCTCTCGGTATCCTCATTAGGGACAGGAGATGCACCATCAGTTGTAGTAACTAGACCTAAAGTCTCATTATCAGCAATAGATACAGATGCTGCAGGATCAGCGACAGGGTTATCTCTGTCGAATGCTGGATACAAATCAACTGTCTGCTGTGAGAAGAAGAAGTCGTTAAAGTTAGAGGTAGATGGTGATACTGACGCATTCAATAGTGTCACATAATATACACCGTCAGTTACACCCCTCACAAACGTTTGGTATGTTTCAGTAGCATAAACGTAGTATGACTTAGTATATGCGGGTGAGTTTGTTTCACTGGATCTAGGTTGAATAACGAAACCAGTGATAGGTTCTCTAGGCACTGGGAATGAATCTTTGTCTAGCACATAGCGATAACGATATACTCTGTCAACCAAGTTACGGGCATCAGGCACACGACGAATATAAGTCGTAGGTGTGAATCCGAGGTTTTGATAGAGTGAGTTTGCTTGTAACGTAGTATAAATGGTATTCTGTGCTGCGTTACCGTCAACCTGAAGATACCAATGGTTGTTGCTACTATCCCATTTAATTGGTGAGTCATCATCACCAGCACGGGTGCCAGTTACAGTCTTACCAGAGGGATTAATGTCTGCATAGTGTGCAGTGGGTTCAGACGCGCCAGATGCAAGTAACAGGACGTACAAACGGTCAGGAGTGTTAACGTCGTCTCTTCTTGCACCAACAGTATAACCTTGGACCTTACTTGGTGGTCTTGCAGTTTCTACTGTGTATCCATAAATGAATAGTTTAGTTGGGTCTGCTACAGATCGGGTCTTAGTAATATCAACTGTGACCCAGTTGATTGAAATTTCATCAACATCTGACAGCGACTTGGGAGGAATAACGTGGGTAATTTGCCCAGCTTTATCCTTAGTAAATGATGCTGCTTTGAAACCTTTGCTTCGCAGCGATGTATTTCCGAAGTTAGAGTTTGAGTTAGTAATGGATAGGTCACCGCCAGACTCACTAAAGAAATGGTCACCAAATCCCACAGCAAACACAGACACAACCTGAATGAATGAATCATTGGATGCATGAATGTGGACGTGACGCCATCCTTTACGGTACTTACATAGACCGTTAATGTGTGCGCCAGATCCAGAAGCTTGTGCTTCATAGTTTCCTGTGTTTGGATTATACAGCACGAATGCACGGTCATCCTTTTGGAGGGAGATTCCAGTGAATTGAGCCACAACCATGGACTTAAATCCAGTTGCTTCACTACCATCGGCGTGCATACCGTTGATACCCCAAACACTTCTCAGTGATAGGTTGAAACAATATGGTGATGCAGAGTCAACTGTATCAATCTCAACTTTAACTAGGACATTACTACCCAAAGCATTACCTGAGGGCTCTGCTGACATCTGATAGGTAAATTGGTTACCCTGTGCAGATGTTACCAGGAATGATCCATTGTAGAGGAGAGCATCTTGATCAGTAGGACCTGTAACCCCAGAAATATTAACAGCGACACCCACGGAGAATCCATGATTCTTCGGGTTGCCCAACTCATCCACCGTAAAGGCGGTTGCGGTTTGCCCATTTCGGATAATTTGTGAGACTGCGAATTCGTCAGAAATAGGACCAACAATTCTATTTTCTTCAACTCTTGGTTGCAACTGATCTTGCGCTGGCAAACCTGAAGTATCAGGAATAACTGCATAACCTTTAGAGATCTTCTGATAGTAGAGCTCTAGATCTGCAGTGTTTGCATACTCAAAACAAGTAATCTTGTGATGAGAGAAGTTAGGTGCAATCTGACTCAGGTCATCTCTATAATAGACACCAGTATTGTCCCCATCAAAGAAGGACATTTGCCAGAAATAGCAACCACCTGTTAACCTAAAAATCGCAGTATTGCCAGGTTCATTAGCAGCAGTGATACCGAGACTGCCCTGTACTGTGGGATAAGGGACATATTTCGGAATGATTTTGGTTCTACGAAGGTCCGAACCAACAACAGAGACACCACGAGGACAGATAACACCGCCACGAGTTGAATTAAATTTATAAAGCTCATTACTTGCTGAGGTTAAATCAAAGTTGGTGTTTTCGTTAAACGGTTGAATCTGGTTGTAATCTGCAAGACCAGGACGATTATCAATAACATACTCTGATGGATACAGGTAGATACTGAATGCGTCAAATTCGTCATTACTTAGACCAACGCGATATGAGAAACGTGATACCTCAAGGAAAGCACGTTGCAACGACTTAAATGGACGCAGTGCCGAGTTACCTCGGTTGTCAAATGCATCAGAGGCATCAAAATCATCGGGGTTGACGTAGATAATACGTCCCGTCCTCGACGTGATGATATTCTTAAGACGAGTAAGTGCCATTCTTCAGGAATCCTTCTTCGGTAGTATTTATGATCAGTTAAGGAGCAGCAGCGCCACCATCTTCAGTTGTAATCTTAGTCATGTTGACGACAGTGAGATCATCCGAAGGAGACTCAAAACCATTAACAACGTAACTTAGATCACCAGCAGAAGAATAGACGAGCAGATTCTGTCCTGGACCCACTACGATACCAGAATTCTTTTCTGTATCATTTGCTGCAATAGCATTATCGTAGTAGAGATAATCTTCAGGATTATAAAGTCCTGTGGATCCTGTTTGCTCAGCGGCGCTAATAGTTGCTGCATTAAATGTTAGTGCAGCACCGCCACCGTTACCCAGTTGTGCATCATTGATCTGAATAGTTTCAGCAGCAGCGAAATCTTCACCACCATCAACAATAGTAATAGTTGCAGCACCAGACCCATCAACAACTACAGTGAATTTTGCCTTAGCAATATTACCTGAAGAAGCAGTGGCATTTGCGGTCAGACTGGCATATGTGCCAGCAGAACGAGCAGCATCAGCAGCACCAATAGTGTCAACAGACAGGATCTTACCACTGACTGCTTTAGCTATGACACGAGTGCCATTATTTAATGTAGGTGAATCAGGAAACTCAGTATTATCTGCGAATGCAGTAGATCCTTCACCCAAAGCAACCTTAAGGTGTGCTTTTGCAGGATCCCAATCCATCACATAACCATAAGGTCCAGCAACAACGCCACTTTGCTGCACAGTTTGAGTTACGTTGTTGACAGTGAAACTATCACCTGCAATCAGAGGCTCACCAGCAACATCATAGATAAAGACTTGCTCGTAAGAAGGGTCAGTTTGGACACTGATAGAGAAACCAATACCTGTTGTTACAGCAGGAGGACTACCAATAGTGCCATCTGCATATGCAAACAGTGAGATTCCAGTATTCTCATCGATAGCAATCGATGTGTATGCACCTGCTTGACCTGCAGTACCTACCTTACTAACACCCTGAGTAAATTCTGTGCCAGGAGTAGCGTCATTAGGACCCTCAACGGCATCACCAGACAACTTCAGAGGATAGTTTGTATTGGAAGAATTACTTAAATCAAATTTATAGGTAAGGTCAATATTAAGTTGTAACTGACCGATATAAACATGATCGGTAGCAGAAGATCCAGTTGAAGTAACAACATATTTATTTTCAATCAATGCACTACTGGTAGCCAAGAAATTAAGACCAGCAGAGGCATTAGATGTGGATCCAGTAATTGTCTCACCTTCTTGGAAGAAATTAACCAGATAGGTGCCGTTATCTGTCAGCAGAGTAACATTAACACCATCGTTATGATCAACATCGGCAGTGCCGTATATGCCACGAGTCAGGGTAAGATCGTTGCCGTTAACCTGAGCAATAGTGCAAAGCTCGTTATCAATTAGGACAACACCACCAGATACAAACCCAGTAGAGTCAGTAAGAGTTAGAGTTGCATCACCAGCAACATAAGTTGCACCCTCGTTAATAGTTGTAACAACAGCAGATGCAGACCATGCATTAGATGCAAGACCAGCAGGAACTGTACGAGCAGTTGTGCCCAGTGCAGCGCGAGTAACAGTTACTCGATCAAAGTCTTCGTTAACACCAGATGCATCGATAGTAACAACTTCAGCATCAGTGTCCGCTGGTTGCCCCAGAGTCACATACATGCCATCAGCAAGACCTGTTGTGCGGGAGAATGCCATGGTTGTAACACCTGTGGCATAAGTAACGAATTCAAAATATGCACTTGCCGCGCTCCCACCACGATATACAGCAGTAAAGAGTGATCCACTTCCAGTTACAGTCTCACCACCTTGCAAGGTGCCAGCAGCAGAGTCTGCTATGAATGCAACAGTGGAGATTTCCTTCACCTGCGTATAGTAGGTGACCTCACCTGATGCCTTGAAAATATCAAGGATCTTACCAGTTGCGTTATTTGTAGTTGTAAATTGGGTGCCAGGAATAGCATCACCAAAGGTAAACCCAGGGTTTAATGTGAGTCTATATGCCGATATGGGATTTCCCTTGGCAAATTTATAACTGGATGCCAATCCACCATTCTCGGATTCGGGTCCATCTAGGTGCAGCACCTGATCATAGTCTCTTAGTGCCATCCGATAGGATGCACCACTACCAGACTGGTTGCACACACTAACAACTGTGCTGCCAGTTACAGTAGTAGGACAACGATAGAGGACCGTATTAGCGGTCGCTCCTGGTTTTTTAGCTGCGAGTCTTCCTGCTGTCATTTGTTAATTACCAACCTGCTTGGAAAAATGATTGTAGTCTTATTTGCCCACCCAACACAGGAGCGGCAAGTGCTCCACCGAAACTAATTGCAACATCACTAATGTTATTAGTAGATAGAAGTGTTGCATCAGCGTCAGGGAATTGAATGGAGCGAGCCCCAGTCAAATTGCTGGCATCAATAGTAATGATACCATTAACGTCTTCTGGGTTATTTATCTTCGCCAGTTCTAACGTTTTATTATAAAGAGTTTGTGTCTTCCTTTCAGCAACCAGCATGTTAGATGCTATGCCATTATTCAAAGGTGCTGCTGGATCGTCATCAGGAAAACTAAACACATAGGTTTGGTTATCTTCAATATTAGAGAGATCTAAAGAAATCTTTCTAGTATCATCGCCAACGTCAGCAAAAATTGCACCTTTGTAAATCTTATTACTAAGTGTCTGTGACGATGCTTCACCAACTGCCCTGATATTCATATCAGGGAAGGTCACCACACGATTATTACTTAATAGTGAAGAGTCAAAAATCACATATCTTGTGGGGGCATTCTCTTCATCTGCTGAGGGAGTGTTAGAGAATGTGGGGTTGACCATGTTTTTGTTGAAAACATTCTGGTCAGTGATGTCGTCCAACAAAGTAGACTGAGTATTAGCAGCACCAAAGTCAGGCAACTTGTAAGTGTGCTGACCAGGACTCTCCCAAGCGTCACATTCAAATTTTGCGATCTTATCAGTTGACGTAGATCCAGTAATCTGGAGCTCGCCGTCTTTAATAATGATCGTCTTGTTTGTGACAGTTTGGAAGGTGTCATTTGCCAGCAGAGTTGTGCTTGTGTTTGTACCTACGTTAGGTAGATCAAAACGACGTGTGCCAGACTGGGTTGAGATTGTATCAACGTTAAATTGCACTCTCTTTGCAGGGTTTTGATCACCTTGCAAGAAGAATTGTGCATCGGTCTGAATGATAGGACCATTAACAGTGAAAAATCCACTACCCTGTGGTGTAAGCTCCATGCTTGACGTTGCTGATGCACTGTCAACTGCACGGACGATCAGGGTAGAGGATCCATCAGTATTTTCTCTTCGGGTATTATAAAGAGATGCTGATCCAAATGTAAGTCCAATCTCATTGATTGCAGACTGATATATCCCAGAATCTCGGTCCAGGTCAAACGCTAATCCTGGTGCTGTTGCGCTACCTGCGCTTACACCACGGAATAGCTGATTGACCTTTGCCTTGCGGTTTGGAATCAGAGGATCAGAGATAACGATAGGCAGAATTGCCTCGCCAGTAACGAGGGCGTCTGCAATCGTATCTAATTGGGATATACGTTTAGTTGCCACGAAATCTCAGCACAATTGCTACACTTTTATTTATAACCGTTTTTCTCTAACCATTCATTTGTCATAGGAGTTGGTGGATATACTTCCCACATATTACCACCAGCACATGCTGCTAGGGCATTCATAGTCATGTTTTCAGTCTTACCTGCCCACATTGCTTCCTTCTCCCACGGAATTGCTCCTGGTTGCAACATATATGTCCGCTTCACCATCTCTTGCCACAACATTGGCACATCATCTTCAGGCATAATAATAGCAATCATACTATTATCAATCGTGCCTGCCATACAATCTTGAGCAGCGTGCCATCCTTCATGTCGCATTACAGACATCAATGTGCCAGGACGACCCATAAATGCCTTGTTTAAGAAGAAGTTATTACTCACAGTATGATAGACACCACGATGTCCTACTGGAAAATACTTTTCATCAGCAAGATACACACCCACACCGATTTGATTCAGTGACATAAGCATATTATGAAATTCACCAGTAACACCAGTGAATTGTTCAGTGTTATCATACTCCGATGAGATGTCAAGCATAGAAAATACTTCCTTCACATCATCAGTACACTCTTGAAGGAGCATACATCCCATAGAATGGGTAGTAAAGTATTCACTATCCTTAAGTGGGTCTGCCTTTAAAGGCAACGTTGCCAGTCCTAGCAGTGCTCCTGCCAGTAATACATTGCGAAATTTCATACTAATACTCGGTTTAATTTACCATCGATAAAATGAAGCATCATCCTAGGAAAGGGTGCCCAATGCACATTCCAAACTGCAGGATAGATTTCAATACTTTTCGTAACAAAATAAGGTTTTACCTTACCATGCAAACCGTTGGACACATAACCTTTAGGATCTTCTCTTGAAAAATCCTGAGTTTCTGTGTAATCAACTTCCCATAAGCGCCCTCTAGGATCTAAGAAAAATGTATATGCCCACCCGTCAAGATCTTTTGTTTGCAGAGATTTTTTGAAAAATCCTGCACCAAGATCATAATAACATAGGATGGTATCATACATTATAAAATCCTCAAGAAAAACTTAATGTTGCCCTCGGTCCTAATACCGAGGGCTCATGATAGACATATTTAGGTATATACAATATATCGCCTGGCTCCATTAAAATTTCACCAAGACCATCTACAGTATAACTTATATCTCCAATAACTGGCACAATCATTACATCTACTTCATCATTGTGCCTACCAAAGGTGCTAGATCCACCACAAAGTGAGACATATTGGTGAAAATCTTTCATATTATAATTGATTTTCATATGCTCTGCGAGGGGACGCATACTCCATGGAGTATAACTTCCTTCACACACCATAGTATTCATTACACCTCTGTGTAGGATGACATTTTCTGATTCGTTAAGAATTTCTTCAGGTTTGACTTTTGGTGCAATCACCGTGAAAGTTTTTTGTGCCCTATCATATTCTAACTTGTCAAATACATCTTCCCAAGTGATGTTACTTACATCAACTTTTCTTTTTGATAGATACGCTTGAGTCATAGAGTTTTTTGACTGCTTTAACTACAGCGGGAGTTTCTTCCCATTCCCAGGTGTCTCCACTCTTTGAAATGAATTGTTTCTTAGGCATTTTTCTCCTCCTTTTTTGTTTTGAAGTAGAGTTTATAATACCTCTTCTTCATTTCATTAATGGTGTCCATGTCTTCCTTGAATCCCATATATTTGAGATGTTGGGATGTACCTTCCATCTCACTAATAAGGAGTAAAAGACCTACCGCTGTGATAGATCTTCCACCAAAGTCATATTTAGTCAGGGACTTCCTCATAATTTTCAATCCAATCACTTAGATCAAACAAGATAGGATGACATCCTTCCATCACCAGATAATCTGATGACGTGTATAGATCATCCAACGTATATTCTCGTGCAGTATCTGCATCCAGTGTGACTTCTTCTAATTCAGTCATAAACTTCGGCAGCTCTTCAAATGTAAACGGCATACCCTGGATGAAATACATCTGGACTATACCTATGTCTTTCAAATGATGAAACGAGCTTGTGATCCGAATCTTATTCATTTTAGAAGTTCTGCGTCATTTCTCCTAGTGACTCTGCAACGTATGCACCGACCGCAGCAGGATCAGGCACAAATTCTTCAGGGTCTGGAATATTTATCTCAGATCCCTTATCTCTAGTAACAATAGGCGTCAACATACAAACTCCACCATCATGGGTGATTTTGATAGTGTGACCTCTCTCAACTAGAGAAAATACGAATTCAAAATTTGCTTCAACTTCGGCACAGGATAATGCAATAATACTATTCATGCTAGGTAAGTGATTAGATCTGTTGGAAGGTTTTCATTAAAGGAAACTATCGTTTCCTGAAATCCCTCGGCACCTTCTTCATCAAACTTCCATTTGATCAACTCGTCCACACCCTCATTGTCCATCATTCGGATGGTGCGTTGAGAGATGTTGACCCAGATGTGCTCAAGGTAGGTTTCGTCGGTGGGCATGGAAGCATGATGAAGACTTCCATATCATACATCAATTTAGCAGTAATGGCAAGCCATAGACCTGATGGGGTCCGAGTCCGCAACCAGTTGCCATGTAACCTGTGCCAACACCTGTATGGATAAGACCAGTGGCAACCTGATTCAGCAGGGCACCCGTGGGCACAAACTCAGCGATCACACCAGTGGGAGATGCAATGAAGGTTGAGTGGACACCTGCAGTAGATCCCATGATGATATCATTCATAGATGCAGGCATCGATGTACCTAAGCAGATCCTAGTCTGTGTTGGTGGCGCAAGACCAGGGATAGGAAGGTCAGTAGTGATATCAATGATAGCACCATTTACAAAGGTGAATTGACCAGACAATGCTTTGAGTGGGTTGAATACTGCAACGATCTCAAATCTACCACTGTTGAGGAAGGAAGAGATCCAGTTTGCTTCATTAGTGATCTCACCAGATGCCACGTTTTCAATCGTATTTGCTTCAGTCTTAATAGTCTGAGAGTTAAATGCTAGTGAGTTAATTGCAGTGATCTTAACCTTGGCACCCTGAATACTAACATCGCCAGTGTATGCAATGTCATGATCACCCTCTTTACGAGATGCAGACTTCTGCTCTTGGGTATCTTCCAACTTACCAGACAGTTGACTACCCCATGACACTCTACCCTGATCATCTGCCTCAGGATGGAAAGGAATCTCATCAACAGGATAGAAGTGACCACCAGGCAATGCCTTGAAATATTGATCACGCTCAGTCTGCTGAATATGGACCATGTTGTAAGAGTTATTATTGTTATTCTTCTTCCTCCTAGTAGAAGACTTATCAGCACCACCAGTGTCTAACCTAGAAGTAACATCTGTTTCTGCTTTAGAGATTCTAGTTGACTTTTTACCAGTAGCAATGATATTACCGTCTTCATCTCTCGTGACATTAGCACGTTGAGTTGATTTAATTGCCTGAGCATCAAGGTCACTCTTTGCCTCAACCTTATTTGCCTTCTTACTTGATCCCTTAGACTTTGCTTGAGGACCCTGAGATGCGTTGTCATTCTTAGCACCTGTCACTTCCTCGTGATAGTTACCCATGACCTTCAGATAGAAGTCACCCTCAACTGTCAGCACATAGTTACCTTTAATGGTCTCACACTTATCCTTAGCAACGATCTTAGTTTCGTTGTTAGGGACATTCTTGTGAGTATTACCATGAGCATCTTGGAAGTCTGTAACACCACCAGGACCTTGAGTAATCTGCTTCTCAATGCCAGGTGTTGCATCATTGATGACCTTAGCACCATTTAGATGGGAAACTACCTCCATGAGGTTTGTATTGATGCCAGTAAACATCCTATCGATGTAACTACCACCTCCACCTTTACCAGTGACACCATCATCAAAACTAGAGAATGGTGTGCCAACGATTGCTTCATTGATGTTACCACATTCCGTGGTCCCGATCAACGGATACCACGCCTTTGATTTCGGTCGTTTAATCTTCCTCCCGCAATCTTTCTGGAAGAACATCGACAAGAGGGCAAAGAGGAGTTTGATTAAACCCGCCCAGTTAAGAGTGGTGAAGTCAAACTCAAAGATTGATGTTACTGCATCTCCAAATGCCCTTGCTTGTCCAGCAATACCCTTTGCCATATCAACAGCAGCAATCACATCTCCAGCAATATCTTTGACACGATTCATTGTCTTGGTGATACCACTAAGGATACGGTTAGTAACACCCTTAACAGCAGAGTCAACGCCCTTAAGTTTATCAGCAACCTTATCTACAATCTGCGTCGCTATATTATTAGCGAACGCAGAGACATCCGATATTGCGGCTTGCACTAGCCCCAACCACATCGGTTTCTTCATGCAGAAGATGTCAAAGATCATGTTGAGAAACATCATGATTGTGTTGATCACAACCAGAGGGACGAAACTGGAGATGATTTGCACAATCTTACCGACAACCTCAGCAATGAGTTTGGCAAGCATTTCTTTCAATGGTGCAAGAATACCAGCGATACCACCAGCAAGGAAATTCATGATCTTACCCATGTGCTCCATCACCTTATCGCCTGCAACCTTCTTACCCGTTGCAAGAGAGATGAATCCACCAGGACCACTAGCAAGAGTTGCTGCCATGTTACCGAGCTCAGTCAACTGACGCTCTAGATCGATCTGGAATCCTTCACCAGCAGGACCTGCAACACCATCAGCAATCGATTGCTTCTCTACAGGAGGTTTAGTAGGATTAGTAACAGAGTTACCAGGCAGAGTTTCTTCAGCAGCAGAGATAACTCCGCGAGACTCTTCACCACCTGGAGTCCCAGGTTGAGTGGGTGTTTGTGTCTGGACCTTAGGATATGGGTTACCATCATTCCTTTCATTACCTGCTAAGTCTTTCTTCTGTGGAGTCTCGGTCTTCAACTCTTCTGCAACGGTACCATCGGCAGTAGTTGTTTTCTTCTTAGGATCTTCTTTTACTTGGAATCCACGGAATGCACCCATGACAATAGGCAACTGTGCCTCATCACCATCAAGGAAGAATCCCATGACCCATGCGCCAGGCTGCAATCCACAGGTTGTGCCAGCACCTTTAGTCTGTGCATGATCTGTTGGCAACAGCACCTGTGCCCAGGGCAGCACCTTTGTAGGCATCTCTTTCGTGTATGCCTGCTTTGCCTTGTGTCCCGTATACCAACCAAGAATACGCACTTGGACACGACCGATCTCAGAGGGGTCCTTGATATTCTCAACTTCCCCGATCCACCAAGTGTATCCGTCCCGTCCTAGGTAATCAGTGCGTTCTCTCATTTGAATAATAATTCTATGTGATTATTTATCGAGTAATACGAATTGGAATTCTCCTTCCTCTTCAGGTTTACCCCATGCTTGTTTATCAGTTTCAGTATCCCATCCCTGATCTAAGGATCTATAATCTAATCCATTGAATCGGATCCTAGACTTAATCAAAAATTTACCTACCTGACAGAAACCATCAGGAATTCCTGTCCACCATTTACCATCCCAAGTCCATATGAAAGGACAACTGTCCTCTGTGCTCAAGTAATTATAGATATCTGTCTTAACAGTATCCTCAGTTAACTCGGTGATCCTATACCTTAACCAATTATATGGTGCTTTCTCACCTTTATACTTGTACCAGGACTTGGATTCAAAAATTCCAGATGATGTTTGCCAAATCCTGATATCTATCTGTGGCCATTGAGAGGGATTACTCTGTGCCTGCAGTTTATTACGATAATGCCCGTATAAGAGCTCTTCAAAGTTATTCATTTTCAACCCTTACATGGTTATTATAATAAATTATTGGATCTTTGTCAATCCTCGTAAACTAAACACTCAGGTTCTGATGGATTTTGATCACAAAAGAGCTCTAGGTATGTGGGATCATGATGATCACCTTTCTCAATCTCTTCTTTGTGATGCTCTACATAATCTTCCAATTCATGCAACTCACCTTCAATGTGGCGACGTTGATTGGGTGAAATCATAGGATTGTCAAGGATTTCTTTGTCCTTTTCAATATGCTGCTCGATGCTGTCCATTTTAGTTATTTTTGTGGAATTGAGTCTCTAATTAAAAGCAATTCAGAAGTGCAACCTTTCTTGGTGTATGTAAACGTATGGGCAGCAATAAGATACTTCCCACTGAATTTTCTATCTCTCTCAACTTTTCTACCCGATTCGCGAGAAGCAGGGATGATGAGTTTGATAACGTCTCCTGCACAGAGTGCAGTGTTTCCAGGAACCTTGATAGTTAACTGAATTGCTTTCATTAGATTATATCTAGCCGCTGCATATTCTGCAACTGCTAATGTGTCGAAAGTTTGAGTCCCATTGTCAGGATGTCCTTTCGGTTGACCTGATTCTCCTTGCTGATGTGCAAGTGCTGGGATAATTCTCATCTTTTGTCTAGTAGGAGATGCACCTTCCCCCTTGACCTCTTCAGGCATGTCAAATGGGGGTGCATCATGAAGGGTCTTAGCTCTTCCAAAGATAGAATCAAATGCGGTCTCTCTAGCAGCGTATATTGTACCTGAAGGTGAGGACTTATTATTGTTACTACCACCCGACTGTGTGATATTATTCAACGTTGGAATGGTCAGACAGATACCAGTAGTAACTGTTTTATATGTGCCCATTCTCATATGTCTGAGATGATTCGCCTTGTCAGGATATTGAATAGATTCAATATTATAGTAACCAGGATCTCCTTCTTCTAATTGACCCTGCTGTTTGTATGTATATACGAAGTCAAATCCCTGCTCACAGAGACTATCAATAGACTTAAAATTATATCCTCTTTGATTCTCAAAGAATAAGAATCCAGATTGCTTCGCTTTACCCTTACCACTTGTTACCCTAGTAACCTTGTCGGAAACATATGAGATAAGGTCCACAGGTCTCCAGTTAGGAGATACCACTATGACTCTAGAGTGTGACTCAAAATTCTCTTCTTTAATCCTCTTGCCAGGTGCTTTCAGATATTTCTTGCATACATGCTTGGGGATATTCTCAACGTCCTTAGATCCACCCTCATCAATAGGACCAAATGCCTTGAAAACCTTATTCAACTCGTTATTATACATCTCTGGTGAGCAACAGAAGAGTTTATACATCTGTCCCCTTTCAGACTTAATGATGTCACCAATCTTATATACTTTGAATTCTAATTTTAATTCACCTTTACCGTCTGCTGATAAGGTTTTTAGATTAATATTAACAGGCTCACCACCTTGCAAATTCAAATTAAAGTCAATCGAGTCAACTACCGTAAGCTCAACACGAACAAATGGTGCCTCAATAGACTCATAGTAGAGAAAATTTGCCACCATTTCTTTAAGATCATACTCTTTTTCATCCCTGATAGTCGTCAGAGTAATCTTATTACATTTGAATTGTCTAGACTGATTGTCTGCCATTACATTAAGTTGCTAAGGGTCGAAGTAAACTCAGTCAAGACACCAAATTTAGGCATCAAGAAATCGTCAGCATCATTCTTATTGTTACCTGGAACAATAATCTCATTCTCTTCACCACCCATTATGGGTGCTTCTTCCGTTTGAGTGACAAAAGGTTGCATTGCTGCATCACGAGATGCAGTCATTGCCTTCAGATTATCTAGTTTAGTTTCAGTTTTCTTCTGCTGCTCCTCTTCAAGTTTCACACCAGGAGCAACCTTAGCAAACTCTGTAAGACCTTTTGATAATAAACCACCATCTCTTTTACCCTCAACCTCTTTACCAAAGAGTCTATCGATGATGTCATCAGCAGTTTCCGGCTTATCCGTCTTAGTATCATCTTTCGCTACTGATACCTTACGTTCTTTATCAGTAAGGACAGCATCCTTCATAGTCTCAGGTGCTGCAAACTCATTAGCAGCGCCAGGTTTGACAGACATCTTAGTTGCAGGATCGATCTGGTAACCCTCTGTTGCTGCCCTCGCTGCATTTTGATCATTAGCACCTGCTGTTTTATGATCTTGAAATGATTTATTAAACCAGTATGCAGTATCTGCCTGTGGGTGAATCTTAATCGATTTGATATTTGCTGCTGTAGATGTCCCCTTCGTACCTAAAGTCTTATGTCTATTGGCAATGTCAGTCTTAAGACCACCTGAGTTCATTACTGCCTTAAATTCGTCGGAGTCTGGTTTAACACCCTGCCTCTCTTCACCCATACCCATGAATCCTGCCTTAGTCCTTTTAGACATCGACTTAACAGATACCTCACCATCATTATATGCATAAGTTGTATAGTATGACTTATCATTTAAGACAACTCTACTTGCTTGCAAACTATCTTTTTTATACTTTACAGGGTCAAACTTACCACCAGCAGCAAACTTAGGCAAATGTCCACCTTTAGAGAATCCAGGCATAGTGTATCCACCACGCGATGCCTCACCCCATCTCTGAGATGTTAACCCAGGATTCATTCTGGTTGCAGGGGTGTCAAATGGCACAACAAATGCACCACCACCTGCAAATCCTTTCATACCAACCCACTCAGTGCCATGACCAATGAATGATGTGCTAGCACCACCATCTAATGACACAGGGTAACCAGACTGTGGACCAGAGATCCATCCACCCGTTGCTCTACCAGGGATCTGACCACCCTCAGAGAATCCAAAAACACTACCAACAGCACCCAGTAGACCCTGAGCAACTGCCTTCACACCTTTGAAGATGGGATGCTCTACGATTGCTTTGAATAGTTTACCAAACAGTGCAATAGTACCGTCATCACCAGCAATTGCCTCTAGGAGTTTTTCTTCCCAACTTACTGATACCCTATCTGCTTTTCCCTTATCCCCACCCTTCATATCTTCTTTATTGGCAGCACTACCACCAATAACAGAAGTTGATACACCAAAGATTTTAGCAAGGGGTGCGATCATCGACCCCAGCATATTCCTGATAGGTGCAGGTAGGAATGCTCCGAATACTTTACCAATACCACCGATGGCAGTCATAATACCAACACCCAGTGCCTTGAATGGGAGTTGCATCAACTGACCGAAAGCTTTAGCTACCTTCGCAGTCTTGCGAAGTTGCTTTGCCATCTCATCTTGTAGGTTGAATGTCCCACCAGATGCCATCTTAGGTTTGACCATCTTAGCGGTCTGGAAAGATCCGCCTGCTGCCTTACCCGACTTAGTAGCTTTATCTACTTCTTTCGTCTTAGGTGCAAAGAATTTCAGCACTGCAGTCAGTGCTTTAAGACCCAAGAATAGGGGTGCAAACATGACCTGAATACCAACACCCAGGATCTTACTGATCATTGGGAGGTGGGGCTCAATGAAATCGAGCACTTGGGTCATTACTGATCCAAGGATTTCAAAGAAACCACTTAGACTATCCTTAATAGGTGCCATCACCTGCTTAAAGACATCACCAATCATGCTGAAGAATCTGCCGATTGGTTTGAAGATGGGTTCCATAAACCCACCGATTGCTTTACCTGCTTTACCACCAACGAATGCACCAGCAGCACCGCCGATCATCCCACCAAGGGGACCACCAAGTTTGCTACCAATAGCTTCACCAGCCAGAGCACCGCCTGCAGTACCTGCACCAGCGCCAATTGCCTCTGCATCACTGTCACCAGCGCCTTTAGCACCAAGGTATGCACTAACGCCAAGACCACCAGCAATCAAACCCTTACCGAGTTTGCTGCCCATAAACTTCCTAATCTTGGCACCAGCTGCCGCTGCCTTGCCGATGTTAAAGATACCCTTAACAAGACTTTTAACAACCCACCCAACAGTCTTCGCTGCTGCTAATGGATTTTTAAGAAATGCTATCCCTAGGAATATAGGAGCAGCAGATAATAGAAACTGTCCAAATCCCAATAACCCCTTAAGGGATATGGGATTCTCCATAAACTTCACCAGTCCATCAAATGCCGACCCTACAAGGAATGACGTTATCTTAAAGACAAACTTACCAATAGCAGCAAGTCCCTTTGCAAGTTTCTGGACTTTTTCTGGATTCTTAGAAACCCAATCTAATACGCCAAATGCAATGAATATCTTAAAGATACCACCTAAGAATCTAGCAATAGCACCAAAGAATCCACCAAAAGCAGACTTTGCTGCCTCCTTAAAATTCTGCATTGCTCCTTCTTTTTCCTTCTTCCCCTTCTTCTCGCTCTGATCTTCTGCCTCGCCTCTCTTTTTCTTTGCTTCTCTACGTTTTTCCTCAGCAGTTTTCTTCTTCTCTCTATCTGCTTCTGCGGAGTTTGCTGCTACCTCTGCTTTCTTAACGATAGTATCGCCTTTGATCTTGGCAGAGACTCTATCCTTCATTGCTTGAGTCATTCCCTCCACTTGGAGAGCAATGCCGTTCATAGACGCGCCTAAGGAATTCAGACCAGAAGTAATAGTTCTGAATGCTTTGTCCTGATCCTTAGCAATCTTACCTAACTCATCAGCAGCAGTAAGAGCAGTAAATTTCTTGCCACCACCAGTACCCTTATAAGATATCATCTTATAAAGTTTTGCTTTCTGGACCTTAACTGCTGGTGCTTTTGGTGATGCCATCTATTACTGACTGAGAAGTGGCGATGGAGAGGTATACACTGCGCTAGTGCCCCCTCCTGTATTTATCGTCTGTTTAACCTTTTGGATAACTAAACGCTCTGTAACAATGGGGAGAATGGTTGCTTGTTCATCACGCTGTGCTTTGTCTCTAATTGTTTTCAATTTAGTGACAGCTTTCTCTTTAGAAGATGCCATCTGCGTAATCTTAGAAGTGGATACGGTTGATGTAGTAACAGGGTTTCCAGGGAGATCTCCTGCGGATTTAGTGGGATTATCTTTAGACACGTTGGTGCTGATCTTTGTCAAGGCAGATGTTAAACCTGTCTTGAATGCCTCCAACATCTCTTCAAGAGTCTTAGGTTTTTCAGGTTTTATATTTTTAGCAGATTGTTTTGATTCTGATGACTGAGTTGAGGTATCACCACCACCTGAATTACTAGAGTTACTAGAGGAGGATGTACTACTTCCATCTGTTTCTTTAACAGTGGAGTCGCCACCCATATATCCGCGTGCCTTAGCACGCAAGATGTTACCACCCGATCCGTCTTCACCACCCTTAGTCAAACGTAAGAGGTCCCATCGAGTGCCATCACCACCCCACATAGTAGGACCATAGTTATCATTACGAGGTAGTTGACCATCTTTACCAGCCGCTGCTTCAGCGTGAGTCATCACATTCTTGATATTGATATCTGAAGCATTCCAACCCCATGCTTTAGCAGCGTTAGCAATCTCTTTCGCTAGACCCTCAATCTGGACATCCTTAACAGGGACAGTCCAATAATCTGGATCACCGCCCATGGCAGCAATACTCATGCCAATACCCTGACTATTTCTTAGATATGTGTGGGCAACACCAGATCTTTGATCGTATGGGTGTGCTTTGAAGATACTACCATCACCCTGCACAATAGAGTGATACTTATTCTTATATTTTGCACTATATCCACCACCTGTCCAGTGTAGGAAGATCTTTCCACCCTTAGCGTATCCTCTAACAGCACTAAATCCATTTTCACCACCTGACATCCTATCCTCAGAGTAGGCACCCTGTTTAGGACGTTTTTTAATCTTGCCCCCCTTTGCCAACTGTTGAAAAGCATCATACATCATGTCGGGTTTGATGTGTGCTACATTGACGCCATCTCCAGCATAAAAACTAGCACCACCATCATCCTTTGGAATTGCAGCCCAAACTCTTGACAGTCTGAGCATTGCCTCCTTGGGATTCTCCTTCGCCATCTGCTTGGAGACCTGTGCCTGACCAGGACCAATTAAATATTCAGCAATCTTCTGCTGATTCTCTGCATTGTATAAATCTGTTTTGGGGTCTAGACCTACTGCTACTGCTCTCTGATTAAGATATTCTGGTAAGTTTTGCCATGCACCAACAGCACCTGTTGCTTGACGAGCAACCTGACCAATAGGCATTTTAGATGCACCTGGCAACGTAGTGCCTGGATACATTGCATCATATCCACCAGAACCAGATTCATACTTTAGGATTAGATTAAGTACTGGGGACCATCCACCTTCAACCTCTTGTGATGTAGATGTAGATGTGGACCTAGCAGAAGAAGGTGCAGGTCCTGAAGATGGGGTTTGCCCTGCTCCTCTCTGTTGCTCAACCTTTGTAGCATATTGTGGGTCAAATATCTTGATACCATTGATGAGTAGTTTGTTTAACCCCTCACTAATTGCTATGAAAGTATTCTCTTTATAGGAAAGATTCTTTATATTCTCAACTTTTTTCTTTTCACTCTGAGGTGCTTGGAATTGCACACTATTACTCACACCACCAGCAGTGCCACCACCGCCAGTACTGACCTGCACACCTAGTCCACCAGCAATCTTTTGAATGTCAGGTGCTAAGGAAGATTTTACTTTATTACCAACAAATCCAAATGCACCAAATGATCCAACTATGGCTTTAAGGTAGAGACCACCCACCATGCCCAGCATGTCAGGGTGACTACCAAACTGCATGGCACCACCCGCTGCCATCTCTACAGGACCGCCTGCTGCCTTCTTATTCTCTTTGTCGAAGTCAAACAGGTTGAATGTCAACGCATCAGCAATACCACCTGCCACAGAAGCAGGATTTATCAGACGCTTGGCATTATTGACGACAAACTGCACAGTGCTACCAATAGCATCCATCAGTCCACCGAAGATAAACCCAGCGAAGTCACCAAGGATCTTGGCAGCATCCATTAGGACTTTGCCAAGTTGACCTATCATATTAAATATCAATCCAAGCGGCTCAGCGAGCTGCTGGAATAGAGGTCCGATGGTCATCTTGACCACCTCAAACATCATCTTAAATGCTTTACCAATAGGTCCGAAGATAGGCTCCATGATCGGACCTAACTCTTTACCTACCCACTCACCTAAGAAACTACCGATCGCATTACCAACGATAGGTGCAAAGGGTCCCAGGAATGGTCCTAAGAGTGCTGTGCCAGCAATACCGCCAACCAAACCACCTATACCCTGACCGACACCAGCACCAACAGCAGAGGATGCTTTCTCACCGCTTGCAAGACCTGCTGCGATCCTTCCAGCGCCTCCTACGACGCTCATACCGACGTTTAACTTACCGCCAAGCTTACCAAATGCTTTGTTAGCACCAGCACCAAATCTTTTGCGTGCTGCACTTGCTTTACCTTTATACTTAGAGAAACGACCTTCTTTACCAAATCTGCCCTCAAATGCTTTTTGAGCACCAGGATTCTTTCTGCCTGCCTTTGCGGCAGACTTCTTCATCTTCTCGTATTCTTCTTTGGAGTAGATAACTCCAGTCTTCTTGTCTCTATATCCGCTCTTTCTTACTTTCTGGTTAGCATCTTGCTCAGCAGACTGTCTACCAGACGACTCAAAGATCATCCTCAGACGATTAACATCCTTGAGGAGTTTCCATGGCATGATCATATACTGTGCTGTCCTAAGCACAGCAAGTCCACCCATCAGTTGCACAACTCCAAGTATACCTCGGAATCCACGTTTGATAGAACCTTCATCAGTATAATTACCAAAAACGTTAGTCAGACCATCCATGATCATCCCAACGCCCATCTTGGCAACTTTGAAAGCAAACTTGCCTATGGTGAATAATACCTTGAATACCTTTACCGCACCCTCAGCATTTTTAGGGTTACTTAACCAATTTAATGCTCCAAATAAAATAAAATATTTGAAGACACGGAAAATACCACTCAAGAATCGACCGAGCATACCCATTTTGGGTGCTTCTTTCTTGATTGCCTTACGACCTTCTTCTTTACCTTCCTCTACGCCCTTTTCTGCTTCATTCTCTAAGCGTGCTCGTTTCTTCTTTTGGAAAGTTTTTTTGAAATCCCTCATGGATCCAGTCCACTTGGTCTTATCTTTCTTATCTTTCTTTTTAATATCCGAGACTTCTTCCTTAGAAGTGTCTGAAAGATACTCTTTTTCAAACTTTAGAAGCTCAGTCGTATCATAAAAACTCTTGGCAATACCATCGGTCACGCTCCCCAGGCGATTGATGCTTTTACGCACCTGATCCATGTTTTGAGCGATACCTGACTTACCAGTTATCGGTTGAATTTTTATGAAACTACGGATTGCTGCCATTAGAGGGACATGCGTGACTGATCTTGGTTTTGCCGTCTTTCTTCCTCGGCAATATGTGCGAGGAGAAGATTCACATATACATCACGTTCCCACGGTATCATATTCTCTAACTCGGTCAGTGAATATTTGTGGTGCTGCATCAAAGCAAAGTTTGTTTTATAGTAATTTTCAAGACTATCGTGCAGTAGGGCTATGCGAAAAAACTCGCGAGTCCTTCAAGCACAACATCAGATACGACTTTGGTGTTAGGATTAACAACTTCAAGTGTGTATGATAGTTTAGGCATAGTCTCAAAGAATTTCTGGATTTTCCCAAACTGCTCAGAATTCAAGTCTTCCAAGAATTCAAGTGCTTCTTTCTTAGTGAAGTTGTCATAGACTTCTTCCTTATCGTAAACACTTTCAATACACCCTGCTGCCAACTCGAAAACGTCTTCGATATTGGGATTATCCGACATATTTTGACTGATGAATACATCAATCGACGGATACTTCATAACAATACCTACATTATCGTCAAGAAGCATTTTCTTCTCATGATCTGCAGGAATAACTACCTCAACGTCATTTAGAGGTATCATTACTTCGACCTGGGTCTCTTCATCATCAGGGCAGGTGATTTTGAATTCACTTGCTTCACCAACAGCAGTAGCACGAATGCGAAGGAAGATGTATTCAATCTCGAATGTTGCGAGATCTTCAACCTTACCTTTTAGGTTGGTGCAATTTCTGATGATAGTCTTAACTGCTTTAATCATCTGCTTGTCGTCTTGCGACTCCATAGCGAGATATAGCAGTTTTTCCTCTTTAACAAGGAAAGGTCTATATGTGACTTTAGTGCCTGTGATAGGCAACGTCAAATCATACTCGGGGATAGCGAGCTTAGGTAAAGGCATAATGCTCCATAACTATTAAATTTATTTAGGTGCCAAAGAAAGATGAATCTATCTGATCGGTAGAGAATCCTAAACGAGAAAATACCTCATCAAAGTTGCGAATGACCTTATCATTGGCATCAGGTTTGAATGACAGCACATCTTCTGCAACTGTATCAAATCTAAATCTCTCATATTTGAAGTCAACATCTATCTTTAATAGATCTGCTGGTCCGTTGTTGAGAGACATTGCTGAAATGTCAAAAGGATATGCGCCATACATCTGCCATACTGCAGTAGATCTATTCATCCGCTGCTCAAATTGGACTGGTTGTCCAGTACCACTATTTGCCATACCTTTGTATATAACATTACCACCATTCTCCCATTTTAGGATCTGAATCTGTGATGTATACTCATCGTAGAATGTAACTCTGTTTTCAGCATCACTGGCAGTCATATTCATCCAATTCTCAAAGAATTGTCGATGATACATATCTTTCGTCATAATGAAAGACATTCGGACTTCTTGCTTCTGCTGACCATATGCATAATCATATGGCATACCAATATTCTTGACTGATTGCGTCTTAATCCTTCTGGCAGGAATTGTTACACTATCAGCGAAGTAATTGATAGATTCGTAATGCTCTCGATACTGAGGTGCCGTACCAGTAGCATACATCATCGCAGGAAGAGTGATCTCTACCGAAAATAGATTGGATTTTGCAATATCCTTCTCACCACTTGCTACTAGATCAGCAAATCGGAGAAAACTATTGGGATTTCTGTAACTCATTAAACTCGACTCCAGATGTGACTGCTAGGGACCTCGATCCAGCGACCTGCTGCATTAAATAAGAATTGCTCTATGGGCAATGGAGTCATATCCTGCAGATCAATCGGTTTAACAGTGTAAATGTTGGTAGCATTTGACATAAAGTATTTATGATAGCAACGGGAAGGAAATGCGGGACTACCCATAGACCACTGTGCAGCGATTGTCTTCCTTGCTGTTGGTTGTAGATAATGTAAGTTACCACCTGAAAATTGCATATTACGTGAGTCCTTATCAGATATCTTAACCATTGGAAATCTATCATAAAACTGCAGTTTTTCAGTTGCTGCAGAATATGCAAAGAAAATGACATCACCAACATCAAAGGTGCCTTCATATGGCTCTAGACCATACTGCAGTTGACCGCGATACCACTCTTTTGATTGTGTCTTACCTTCGGCAAGATCTTTGACATCAGTGAAGATGCTCATACGTTTAACTCTTTTTCAGTAAGTACTAAGAATTCCATACGACGATCCTTACAGTATTCTCTTGCTGCCTTCCATTTTGCTTGGTTGACACCGTAAGTTTTCACTTCAGTTATATATCTTCTAGTTTGCCTTTTAGGGCGTTTCGGTGGCGAGCACTGTATCTTCGGTTTAACTTCAATAATGAATTTCTGAGTCCCTCCATTTCTAGTTCTTGCTCTGACGTAGAAGTCAGGAAAATAGCGATGAATCCGACCGTCAACAGGACTGATGTATGGAATAACGATCTCTTCACTACCCCACTCCAATACGTTTACATTTTTGTCGCACCAGACCATAAACTTTCTTTCCCACAAACTCCTATAAATAATATTCGTGGGATCACCCTTGTACTTATGTTTATTTGATGGTCTATACTTGCCAGAATAACTCATGTCAAAAAATCTAATATTTCCAAGGGTCAAACCGTTAGGGACAAGTGGCAGCACTAGAGCGTCTATTAGAGACAAAGCTGCATTCCCAACGGAGGTCGTGGACTACCTCAAGTTAAATATTTATAAGCACCAAAAGAGTGGCACATATAAGAGCAAAAGCAGTGCTGAGGTAGGAAGTGGCGGGATTGAAAAGAGTCTCTACCTATATCTTCCTCCTGGAATGAATGAGAGGTATTCTGCTAAGTATGAAGGCAAAAACCTTGGTGCTGTTGGTAAGGCAGCTTTGAATGCTGCTACAAATGTAATGGACTCTGGTGGATCACTTGATAACATCGGTGACGATGTTTCTGCCGCTGCTGCAGCAGCAAAACCTGCTCTCGGATTCAAACTAGGATCCCAGGCAATTAACGCATTGGTTGGTGAAGTATCACCCTATGGATTCAATCTTGATAGTAACGATCTTTCCCAAATAACAACAGGTAAGGTATTCAACCCTTATGAAGAAATGCTCTTCAAAGGTGTTGGATTTATGTCTCATAGTTTCAGATTTACCTTTGTACCTAAGAGCGCATCTGATGTGCAGACGATCTATGAAATTATCAGTTGTCTTAGGCAATCATTACACCCATCGAAGAAAGATGACTGGTTGCTCATCCCTGACAAATTTTCAGCTGAAATTGTTAGGTATGTATCAAAAGATGATAAAGAAGAATTGAAAGGGGGCAGTAAAAAAAATGGATATATGAATACACTCCTGCGATTCCCTCACAAAATGGTGTTGCAAGACATGAATCTTGACTTTGGTGATTCAACTGCAATTCGCACCCAAATTCCTGGCATGGATACAGAGGATTTCGGTTTTGCTGTCTATAACATGTCACTTTCTTTCCAAGAAACCAAATACCGCACACGCGAGGACTTTGAAGACTAATGGCAAATTATTTCTCATACATACCAGATGTATTTGTAAGGACATCCAGCTATCGCTCAGGTAGCAATGATCCTTACGTCATGGCAAAGAATCTATTTCGTCGCGTCAAGATCAGAGATGATCTAAGCGATGTAATTCTTGGATTTGAAAAATACATGATCCAACATAATGAAAGACCTGAGCAAATTGCGGACAGGGTATATGGTGATGTTAGTTATGATTGGATTGTACTCCTAACTAATAACATTATCAATTTATATGATGAATGGCCTATGTCTGAGCAGGAGATGTATAACTACATGGTCCGTAAGTATGGAAAGAATCATGTGGAGAGCATTCACCACTGGGTAACACAAGAGATTAGAAGCACACGAGGTGATGTAGTCTTAAGAGCTGGATTTGAAGTGGCTCAAGACTTTGAATACTCAAGACCTGACGGCACATCTATCCCTAGAGAAGAGTTAGTTAGACCTATCTCTAACTATGATCATGAAACACAATTAAATGATTATAAGAGAGGTATACATATCCTTAAACCTCAATATGTCAGTTCATTTATTGAAGAATTTGAAGATCTGGTCACATACCTGCCTTCTAATGAAGTTGATCCTATTACAGGTATTAAAAAGACTGTAAATATTATTGCAGAGGCATTTACCAATGTCAAACCGACATATCAGACTTTGGTGGGTCAAGTGCCTTCGATCCAATTTGCATCTGCAGCAGAATACACCTCCAGAAACTTTGGATCTTCCGATCCTACTATCTCTGAAGGTGATATACTTGCTGATGGTAGCACCGTTGCAGTTACTGTTTCTACAGGCACTACCAGTGCAACTATTGAGCAGGCAGGACAGATGGATACAACTGAAACTAATCAATATGGATCTGCTGGATCATCTAGTAGTCAACAGTCTTCAGGATCGTCCTACAGCGGTGGTGGTGGATATTAAATAAGTCCTTTCTCTTTTGCTACATGTAGCAAATCTTTTAAATTACCCACATGTTGCGCTCCAAGTGCAATTTGTGGGTATTCTGCTTTTGGACCAAATTCGTTTTCAAACGATTTTTGCGTAAAATGCTGGTTTAGACGATATTCGAGATATTCACCATCTAGTGATAGTAGCAGTTGTGCTGCCCTTTCACATTCTTGACTTCCATTTGAATAGATTACAGCGGTCTGAGGGATCATGATTGTTTCTCCTTACGATCGTAGGTAATTACAATTTTTTGATGTTGAGTCTTTTTATCGGTGCAAATATAATGAGTTGCTTCACCACCCAATATTCTGCATATGTTATCTAGTTGATAATCAACTATGAATTTTTTAAAACCTTCATCCATCCAACTTTTATTGGATCCTGGTGTGTTAAAGTCCTTCATAAATCAAGCTCAAGTTGTAGTTTGCGTTCTTCCTCTATCCTATTGTGCTCTGCTATCATATCAGCAACCATATCAACATTATGTCTTACTGGTTGAGGGATAGGAGTAGCATTTTGCCACTTATCAATCACTTCTTGTGTAGGGACAGCAATTCGGAATGGAGTATCATCTCTGATAAACTCTTCATTCATATCAATGTATGTTTGGGGAGTGATCTTAATCTTTTTCATTTTTTCGACCAACAAGGTTTACATAACGAATTCTTGTATCTTTTCTCGGACGGGACATAGCATCCAACCTGAGGGCATTGATTCGCTGGAAACATTTTACCACAATCAACGCATTTTGTCTCCCACATTTTCATCTAATAAATTTCTCCTTTAGCAATTTGCTCACGACGTTTTAGTTTCCATACTATGTAATCCATCGTGGGGATACACATAGGATTCCAACCAACAAAGGTTGTTGACTCTCCACTAGGTATCTTCCAACACTCAGCATCATCATTGTCAAGGTCTAGTGATTCACGATATGCATCATCACCATACATAACAACTGCTCTCTCTGCTTCATTCAAACTCTTAAAGCAATCAAAAGAATTCTTTCTAATGATGTCAGGGACATGATGCTTCATAATGTCCTCTCAAGTCTATTTTCTGCTTGATCTGGGAAGTCTCTGGGACGACTATCAGTAGCATTATCAGTTTTAGGTGAACCTTCATTCGCCTTCATGGTATGCTGATAGTTTGCTCTCGGATATCTGATACGAAATGGATCAGGCATCCAATAGGTAACTTGCCATTCTTGCTCAGGACACAACTCAAGATGCTTCTCTACAGTATGGGAGAAACTGCCGAGTTGGATGTAACCATCGTGACTGACACATCTGCCATTGCCAGTGTCAACCAAAAACATCATTTTGCTACTCATAGCACTTCTTGCTCTGGGTTGAGGTTTTTCACGAATTGCACAGGATCCTTTTCTGACTTGTGTACCCAATGATAGCGCATACACTCAAAAATAGGATCCCATGTAGGGACACAGACATAATCAGATTTCATAATCTTTAATCAATCGTTCCACTTGTTTCTTATCACTACCACAAGGAGCATTTCTTAGACACCTAAGAATTAATTCATTATCACTGATAGAAGGTTTGATTGTAAACCCCCATCGATCAACTTCACCTTCTGTAGGTGCTTCGACGTAATCAAATTCACTCGGCATTATTATAATATGCGATAGTTGCATGGAACTTATCTATGGGATCAATTGTCTCTCCCAATGCACTCCGTATTCTTACCTTCACTTCTTCATTACTAATCTCTTTCAAGATCTGTCGTAGTTCATCATCATCAAACTTGACGTAATAGTTATCACGATGCTTCATGATTTCTCCCTCTCATCAAGTGCTTCATTTATAATCTGCTTCAACTCCATACGTTCTTGTGGTGTGAAAATTGTACGATGCTTCACAGGCATAGGAGCATAACTACTTGGTTTCTTTGATTTACCAGGAAGACTCATGCCCTGTGTGTCGATCTTATCTCTCATTCTACTTCTCCAATAACCCAAGACCGCATACCAAAAGGAGTATCAGCAATCAAATTTTGAGTTAGTGTTACTACCTCTTGTGGTACAACTAAACAAAATCCAATACCAAGATTGAATACATTCTTCATCTCCTCCTCAGAAATGTCTCCTGCCTTCTGGATCTTATTAAAGAGTTCTGGTCTCTCCCATGCTCCATAATCTACATCAACTGTAAGACCCATTGGAAGGCATCGTGGGAGGTTCTCAGGTAGTCCTCCGCCCGTGATGTGTGCCATACCTAAGATAGGAATCTCATCTAATAGGTACTGAATTAGACGAGCATAGATGGTGGTTGGTCTCAGCAGTTCTGGCATCTCCTTGTAGTAAATATAATTTCTCCATAACATATCATTGATAAGAGTATATCCATTACTATGAAGTCCACTGCTCTCAATACCAATGACTACGTCACCTGCTCGGATACTACTACCATTAACAATGTCATTCTTCTCTACAATACCAGTACAGAAACCAGCAAGGTCATAGTCATTTGTTCTAAAATGCTCGGCAGTTTCTCCACCAATCAGTTCCATTCCTGCCATTGTACAACCAACATTGATACCATATACAATGTCACTGACATTAGCATCAATTGTTTTGGCAGAGATATAATCTAGAAAATATAATGGTTTAGCACCAGAACATATAACATCATTGACGCACATAGCAACAAGATCTTGCCCAATAGTGGTGTAATCATTAGCAATTCTACAGATATTCATTTTAGTACCAACACCATCAGCACCAGATATTAATACAGGTTTGTCATATCCTGATGGGACCTCCATCATTCCACTGAAACCACCAATCTTAGGTGATAATACCTTGAGATACTCTACAAAGGAACGTCCTTTGATAATATCAACGCCAGAAGTTTTATAGTCCATTAGTGAATTTCTCCTTTTGCAATTTGTTCACGACGTTTTAGTTTCCATACTATGTAATCCATTGTTGGGATACACATAGGATTCCAACCAACAAATGTTGTGGATTCCTTACTTGGGATCTTCCAACAGGGAGCATCATCATTGTCAAGGTCTAGTGATTCACGGTATGCATCATCACCATACATAACAACTGCTCTCTCTGCTTCATTCAAACTCTTGAAACAGTCAAAGCAGTTCTTTCTAATCTCCTCGGGGATTTCTTGTTTCATTTCACAACAACTTCCCAAGCTTTCTCAAATTTATCATCCCAATTTTCAGTATAAACTGGAAGGAAAGAATTTAGTGCATAGCAAATGTCAACAATTTTCATTTGATTTTGTTCATCTACAGCTTCTTGTAGTTGATCAAGAAGAAATGAGAATGTATTAATCTGATTGAATGACTCTTGAAGGTCATTCATTACTGTCCAGGTTTTGTTATCTGTCATTGGATTGCAAACGCAGCTGCTGAATAATAATAATCAAACATAGCATATCCTTTACACTTTGCAAGTGACATATTATCAATGCGTTCTACAAGAGTATGATGTGATGGTGGATTACTATTAGGATCAGAAAAATACCTATAGAAAGAACTACCACTAGGAGGCACTTCTCTTTTCAAGTTTTCTTTTAACTCCATCATTGCATAGGCATTTTTATAGTTTTCTAATGCTTGATAAAAGTTTTGCATGGTCATTGAATAGCAAGTGGTTGTAGTCGGTCAAGGATCTCACGATAGGCAGGAACAATATCACCCTCATCCTTCCTGAATAGATCCTTATCAAATCTTTCATCACTACCAATCTTCCAGAGTCTCATACTATCAGGACTGATCTCATCTGCAAGATATAAATCACCGTGAGCATCATAACCATACTCAACCTTAAAATCTACAAGATCAATACCCAAGATATAAAACATCTGACGGAGGTAATCATTAATACGCAATGTCATCTCAATGAAAGGTTCTGGATCATATCCCATTAGTTTTACACGATCCTTTGTAAGTAGAGGATCATGCTTGCTATCATCCTTCAGAAAGAATTCAACAATTGGATGGGGTAGTGAGTAACCTTCTTGCAGAGTTGTCTCACGAACAATAGATCCAGCAGCACGATTTCTACAAATAACTTCCAGAGGAACGATCTCTACCTTCTTACAGACCATCTTGTTAGCACCAACCATATTAATATAATGTGTTGGGATATGTTCTTTGGAAAGTTTTTCAAAGATGATTGATGAGATACTACAACAGAGAGATCCTTTTCCTAAAGGATGATCTTCTTTCTCTCCGTTACCAGCAGTGACCTTATCGTGATACTCAATAATAACCTGTTGTGCATCATCACCCAGATAAACAGTTTTAACCTTGCCTTCTATAATTACTTCCATTAAAAAGAGGGTGTTTAACCCCCATAGTATACCATTCTTCAGTTTGTTTGTAAAGGATATTTTCTAGTCTCTCTGACGCCAATCATCTGGTTTATCTCTTTGAAACCAGTCTACAATTTCATCAGCATCACCAAACCCCGTTTTGTAATTGGATGGATCGGGGTCTCCTAAACCCATCCTATTCATAAAATCATCTATACTGCCTTCTTCAATATCTTGCGATGCCTGACGACGTGCTTTATTCAACCAATCTCTAGCAAGAGTATGTGCTTTAGCAAGTTTTTCTGCCCAGATCATATCATCTAAAGGAACTTCTTGATTGTTTGCAATACAACGACAAATAGATTCAAGACGAAGGCGATACGCAGTAGATAACATAAATTTATGTCTCTTTATTTTTATTTATTTCTACCATCAATTTTTTAGCAATTTGCAAAGAACGACGGTGTATCATATATTTTACCACAGGATTGCGTGGATTGTTAGTCAACCACCACCAATAGCGTTTTATTTCAGTATTTGCTAACTTTGACCCATACACAAAAATAGCAGCAGCACGTTCATCGGTTATGATGATATATGCAACTACCACAAACATCCCCAAAAGGATTATGTATGAGTGCATTAGTTAAACTCCTCATTCCTACGATTATCGATATATGAGATAATTTCAGTTCTCCACTCCATCAATTCATGAAAACACTCTTGATTGTGAGCACATTCACGAAGTTGATGATCTGGTTTTAGAACACTCTCATAAAATAAACCTAGAGCATCGCGTCGTTTTTGCTGTTTATCGGTCATTTTTGTGACTTCTTTTTAAGAGTTTTCCGTTGGTTGTTGATAAAATCAACAGATTGCTTATAGGTATTCAATACCTTTACCTGACACCCATTATGTATAATCATGAATTTCTTACCAAATGGAACGGCAGCCCACATTCCATCATTAGTCACATAACCCAACGGATCTTTTGGTTTTGGATTAAGGACTCCAGGACGAGAAACAAAAGGTTTAAGAAATCCCATCAAAAAACAGCAGTAACACTAACAACTTTAGCGTTAGGATTACGTGCTAGAGCAACTTGCTTTGCCTCTTGATAATCACGAGCACGAACTTGCTCAGTGAAAACTTGACCTGCAACGTAAAGTTTGACTTCGCATTTCATGGTGGTGTTCCCTTGATTACTTTAATATTATAGCAGAGTGGAGCAGGGTTTCTGCTCCCAGTGTGACAGTTCTACTTCCGCACCACTGAGATAGCAGGTTCTCCCTGCTGGAATACGGTATCTACAACCGCTTGAACGCTCTTGGCAGTGCCTATGCCCACCTTATCAAACACTGGCACACATACCAATCCGAACGTCTTCTCAGCGCCACCCAGGCGGATTACACGCCCAATGCTCTGGGAAATACCGATATAATCCATGTTCCGCATGAACAGAACTGCCTCCAGTCCCTTTACGTTGATGCCTTCAGAAAGAATACTATGGTGCATCACAACAAACTTACGATTCTCTTCTGTGCCCCACTGATTAAGAGTCTTGAAGAATACTTCGCGGGATACTTTCTTACCGTCGATGATAGCACCAGTTTTGCTAGTGATAAACATCCAGTGATAACCACGTTCATACAATTCTTTGCAGAAGTCAGATTGAGTAACAAGACGGACAATCTGCTTTGTGGAACGTGCAGCAATCAGAACCTTGCCGATCTCGTTATCATCAATGGTATCAAGCAGATTCTTCTCATCAGACTGCTTGAAATCACCCTGAGGTAGTTGCTGAACCACAACTTTGGGGGGCAGGATGTAACCTTCCTTGACTAGTTGTGGTGCAGGAACATTACAAATGACCTGACCATAAACCTCAGGATCATTCATTCCTGGTTTGAATACAGTCAGCGAATGTTTTGGGGTTGCAGTAAAGAAATAGCAACGATCAGCATCGTTAGAAAAGAATTCAGTAGGAGGGAAAAAGTTACGTTGAACTGAGTTATGTGCCTCATCAAAGTAAATTGTATTTACTTCAATGTCTGCCTCTTGAATGCGATGCAGAGAATGATATGTGGTGAAGATAATAACATTCTCACCAGCAGTTCTTGCAGTGTTGTTGAACAGTGCAATCTTCTCTGGTTTGGTGCTACTGAAATACTCAATCTCACCACTATGAACGTGCATCACATGGGTGTGAGTGGTGTCAATAATATCAAGAAACTCTTTGCAGAGTTGTTCAGCAAGAAGAATACGGGGGGCAACAACAACAAAAGTCTGACCGCGATCAATCAATTCCATGTTAGTCATGGCATCTTCGATCATGCAAATGGTCTTACCACCACCTGTAGGGATGATCACCTGACCTCTGCTGTTGTCCCACATTGCATTAACTGCCTTTTTCTGGTGGGGGCGAAGGGTGATCAAATGCTCTCCTGTCCTGTATGAACATATTATAGCAGAAAGGGATCCCCAAAGGAACCCCCTGTGCCACTAAAAGAACTGTTCTACACCAACTGGTTCCCCGAAACTATAATCATATGTAAGAGCATCATGACACACATAATGTGGGTGATCAGTAGGAACACCAACTCTCTCACATAATTCTTTATGATTATCTTCCATTAACTCAACAGCATATACCATATTACCAATAACATATTGACGATCATGATATTCTGAGAGTTTATCAATCAAAGCAACAATAAAGTTTCCAGAACCAGCAGAGTTGTCAAGGAAGGTTGAAGTAGGATCCTTTAATTTCTCTTCTGAAATCTCATTAACCATCTCATTACAAAGTTCTGTAGGAGTGAAAACTTCTTGTGTTTCAGCAATACGCTCATCAGATCTTTCAATCTTAGATCCAACATCTTGATTATGTTTATTCTTACTCACCTTTACCATCCAAACACTTTATATAAGTTGAAATAAGATCATTCTTACCAAAATGATATCTACCATTGCATTGGTTTGCAACTTCTCTAAACTTAGGAGCAAATTCAAGAAAGTTATCAATTACTTGAGGATTATTTACTTTGATAAAATGATGTCCCTTTGCATAGTGAGTGAAGTCTTCCGTTTTTACTCTACCACTAGGTCCACAACCATACTCACCAATGAAAACATCAGCATCAAATCGATTCTCATATGAAAGGAACTCAAAATCTGGATGAATTGTGTGCATGAAAATCTTTTCACGCTTCTCTTTTCTTACAACCCAACGTTGTTTTACAGCACTAATACCACCAGGGAAAGTAGCTGGATCGAGATCTTGATCACCAACACAATGTAAGTTTGGTGAAATCTTATTCAGTGAAGATGGTTTACGAACAGAAGTTGGCAACACAAACCGAATATCATCAGTGAGTTTTGAAGTTTTATTCAGAAACTTGATTGCTAGATTTGCACCAACCCCATATGGTGGATTGCCGATTGACATTGTGAAACGCATTTTTCGTTGAATAAGATAATCTAGATTTTCTGTTATAGTTATTTTAGCATGTTGTTGTTGAATTGCATAAGTGTGCGTAGAATTATCTTCCCAAACCCAAATATTCTCTGGTTTCCACCCACTTTTCAAGGAAGCAAGAGTATGAACACCAGAAGGATCACCAACAATAAGGAGAGAGTTCACAGGGAGATGTCCAACAGAGATTTTACCAATTCTAAAGGCATTGACTTCTGATTCTGACGAGAGCAGGACAGTTTCTCAAGTGTCTTGCACTCATCTTCTTTCATAGAGTGCTGAATATCGACGACTGCCTGGTTGATACGATAAGAGAAGGACTTTGCATCGATCACACCTTCATGAACCAGTTCAGCAATAATCCCCTCCGAATCAAGAGTATTGTGAATGTAGTGCTCAGAATTAATGACCTTGTCAATACTGTTTGGGACTGAATCGCTCTTGATGCAGTGATACACAGTTAGTGGAACTCGCTCCAGGATAGAACGAATCGTCTCTTTTTTAGCAAGAAGTTCAGAATTATCTTGTTTTTCAGATGCTTCACCTTCACTCTTAAGATTGCTCTTACCGTTGGCACCGTTATCATTTACGTCACGCTTATCAACCTTTTTCTTCTCTGTGGAAAAAAGATTAAGGTTGAACTGACAGTGAGAGAGTTTTTCATAATCTATGCCACGGATAGTGCCCGAGACCATCGAGATTGTATTGGAAACATCAGAAGCAAAAATTGCTGCGATCTGATCCTGAGAAATAGACTCAAATCCATTAGACCACTCGGTGATCGAGACGAAATCTAACATAGTGAACTCAGATATCTGAGGAGCGTTATCACAAGCAGCAATAAATGCCTCGCGGAGAGAGTTCAAACAGCGTTGAGGGCAGAAATCAATCACATCCCAATCATGCTCAGAAGACCCACCACGGAAGGCAAACTGAGTCCAGAAGTTGAGTGATTCACCTTCGGTTGCATTGATGACAGTATCAATCTCACGTACCGTAACACCAAGAACATTTGCAGAGACCGTCAGAATAATCGAATACTCATTTTCTGCGACGTGCTTTCTGATGCTATCAGGATCTTTCTTTGCATCGCCAGTAACAACTAGAGGAGAGAACTTGGTTTTTTCTAGGTACTTCACAGAAGCATAACATGCTGCTACCGAAGGCAGTGCCATGTAAATGTGAAACTTACCATTAAGCAGACGATCTTTAGGTTTCAGAAACTTTTGATCACCAAAATAGGTTGCATAAAAGTCTTGAACCAAGGAAGGTTCCATGAAATCAGTCTTATCCTCATTTATAGAAAAGAGGTTCTTCATTGCATCAGGATCATCCCCATAGAGTTTCTGATAAGAATCAGTATCATATTTGGCAAGAATAACTCTCATAGAAGGAGCATTATTCAGACCTTGTTTCTTATTCAATTGCTCTTCAAAATAAGAGTAAGTATAAGAATTAGACTCGGAGAAATCCCAGATCATATCAAAAGCAGTGCCAGTTACATACAGAACCTGGCAATCAAACTTCTTATGAAGATTCTTGAATTGAGTTGAATTATAACCATGGTGTGCTTCATCATAGACGATTAAATCTACATCACATGGAATCTTGTTCCAGCGATTGTTACCCTGAACCGTGGTCCACAAGACCAGTTGTTTGTCAGTATTGTACCAATATTCAATGTCTTCCAGATAGTTTTTATCTGCAAGATCAATGAATACGAGATCATTGTACTCTGAAAAGTCTTTGCTATCATCCTTCCAAGATTGAATAGGAGAAGTGTAGCGAGAAACAATCAGACTAACTTTGACACCTTTACGTGCAATTGCTGACAAAACCATGATGGATTTACCAGCACGGCACTTAGCAAATAAAAGAAACTCTTTCCATTCTTCCCAACTAGAAAGAACTTTATTGACAAACTCTTGCTGATGTTTTTCGAGAGTCAGACGTTTCTTGGTCTTGGGAGTCTCAGGAAAAAATTCTTTTTCAATACGATTAGCAAGAATATCAAGATCTACCTTATGAGAAAACCATTCAGCAGACTTTTGAATTGTAGGTTGTATCTTCAACCAATCATGAACCCAAGTATCTAAAACAGGAACACCTTCCCACCAACCAATTAAAATTAGTTTTTCTCCCCTTGCTTTCAAATAATTATGAAACTTTGCCCAGTCACCGTCTTTATGTCGTTTTTCAAGAGGACGTTCGGTCATACCAAAACAGAAAACCTTGTAATCCTCTGAAGCAAGCATATAAAGATTTTTCTTGATCTTAAAACCAGTCGTCATGATGAGTATGCTAGGAACTCAGAATATGATTATTATAGCAGAAAAGGGAACTCGTGAAAGTTCCCTCAACCACTTTAAGTATTGTCATAAGGTCAAAGCTTTCTCTTCAACCTTAACAAAGGCACTCTAGCAAAAGTAGGGCACCTTGTCAAGCCATATTAGTGGAGATTTACAAATGTTCCGTTTGCTTTTACTTTTAGTTTATTATTATTAGTATCATAAACAACTGATCCGTTTGGAATATCAGAATCATTTTGCAGTGTAGTTACGTTTGCACTAGTAACTTGTGGGAAAGCAATAGATTCAAGCGTTCCACTCATAGTTACATGAATGATTCTCTTAAAAGTATTAGTATCATTATTTGTAGCAATACCAACCTTGACACAATCTAATTGTCTATCGTAGAATATTCCTCCAGGAACTTGCTTTCCACTACCAGCTGAGTCTACGTTATTATCAATTGTTGAATCGGATGGACTATTAACTAGATTAGTCAATGCCGTTGTTGACATTGATGGTAAAATCAATGGACTTGATGATCCACCAAGATCTAAACAAGATCTAGGAACATGAGTGTTAATGCCAACACTATATTGGTAAGTGTGATTTTCACTTATTTGTGTTTGAACGTATTTGATAGTATTAACAGCATCATTATGAAGACCAGAAATGAAGATAGTGGATCCACTAGTATTACCAAGAACTGATAAATTTCCTACAAAATGAGCATTACCATAGTTAACATCACGTTGATTGCCCGCGTTTGCTCTATTGTCTGCTGGAATTGAGGTTGTTCCAACTGCAAGAGATCCATCTTGGGTATCAAAAATTCTTAGACTTTTTTCAATAAAGGCATTACCCTGAACTTGTAATGTTGGATTACCGTAACCTGAGGTAAATGCTGCTCTAGATTCTGTGCCAATGTTTGCTCCGGTAACAAATGTTCCGATGCCAGAAGTAACTTTGAAATCAGTTATTGTTGCAATATCAATAGTTGCGCTAGCAAAAGTGCTAATTCCAGTAGAATTAATATCACCATCAATGTTTGAAGTAAGTGTTGTCGTTCCGCCACCAAAAGTAACTTGGTTTGAACCTTGTCCTGCTGTTATAGTTCCTTCTACAACAATATTTCCAGTTGCTGCAACGTTTCCAGTAACATCTAATGCTTGTGCTGGAGTTGCTTTATTGATACCAACAAGACCTTCATGAGATGCTACAAGAATATTACTTCCACTATGAGAAACTGTGAAATCACTTGTTGTATTGATTCCAGAACCACCAGCAAGTATTACACTAATATCACCACTAGCATCTTTATTTGTAAGTGTTAGATCTGTTCCATTATAAGCAATGGTTGCTGTATCATCTGTTGAACCAGTGAGATCTCTAGAAAGTGTAATGCTCGATGTAGCATTTTCTGAGATCAATCTCAGTTCGTTATCTGCATATTTTACAACTTGAATCGAAGATGTTGGTGCAGAAGTTCCAATTCCAATATTTTGTGAAGAACCTAGAAGGGCAACACCAGTTGAACCCGAACCAACAAATTGATTAGTGTTGACAGATAAACTACCAGTAACACTAGTATCACCAGTTATTGCAAGATTGTCATTAACGTTTGTATTTCCTGAAGCAGAATTTAGATTAAGATCACCAGTTCTAGTATCTAAAGTATTTGCAACAACACCCAATCTTAATTCTTCGGCATGAAC
>Ga0257110_1000062_pt1 | contig 58500 bp, 99 predicted proteins | sample LP_taG_7_FD_190184 | JGI IMG/M metagenome (GOLD analysis project Ga0257110, IMG submission 190184) | Marine microbial communities from Northeast Subartic Pacific Ocean, Canada - LP_J_2015_P26_10m | ecosystem: Environmental > Aquatic > Marine > Oceanic | place: Canada: Northeast Subartic Pacific...
CTCTTAAAAACGCTTAAAATGAATATGAAAATAATTAAGAATAATTTATTGTTTTTAAAGATAATTATGTTATATTTGTATTGTAATCAAGTATAACGAGGTAAAACCTCACTAAAAATGAAAATAAAATGGCTTTAAATTATGATTTAAAAGATATCAAAAACTACAAATTAAAAGTTTTTAGAACTGTTACAAAGGGAGAGCAAGGGTATGAAGAAGATAAAAAAACCTATACAATGAGGCGGATTCCAAAACAAATAGTATTCTTTACTATGTCAGTAGGGATTTCAGATATTACGGAAAAGAACTATGAGCAATTCTACAACAGATTACACTTATTAGAGATTAGTAATGGAACGCAATATGTTACTCATAAAACTCATAGACCAATGTACACTAAATTAGCAGATGTTAAAAAGATGATAGGTCTATCAACAAATGCTTCAAGAAAAACAACAAGTAGATTTTTAAAAGATAATAAAATAAACATATAAGATATGAGAGGTTGGGAAGGTTTTAATATTAATGTAAAATTTAGGGGAGAAGAAGTGGATGTTAATGGAAGTTGGTATAGAGGACACGGAGGTTATGTATCAACTATTAATGATATTTTAGGAGAGCCTCCCGAACCATCAGAATTAGAGTTGGATGAAATTGAATTTGAAGGAGTAAGTATTTACCCATTTTTAAGTCAATCCCTAATAGACGATTTAGAAGAAATTGTATTACAAGAATTAGCTGAATATTAATTATGTATAACAACAGAAAGCATTTGGTAAGATGCAATGCTAAAATTGAAAAAAGAGTTATAATAGATGGAAAAGAATCTTGGGAATATGATGGTTTTATAGAGTTTGAAACTAAACTTGATATAACATTTATAATGAGTTCTGACGAGAGAATTTTAAATGATGCTTTTCAAATATTAGTCGAAAAACACAATACAACCGATTTAAGGTATGATTATATAGATTTTGAGTTAGAGTACCATTATCCATTAAAACTCAAAGGAAACCCTATAATAGAGTATAATAAAAGGCTTAAAGAAGCAAAAGATAATATTAAAAAAGTTACTTATGGCAAATGATGAAAAAAGATATAGATTTCAAATACAATTTGATATTTATTCTGATAGTGATAAAGAAGCATTACAAGAGGTTTTAGATATTATAGAAGAAATGAGATATGTACAAAACCCAAATATAATATGGATGGCGGAAAATCCATTTGGCACATTTTACAATAGAGAAATTGACCATAATGAAATTGAATCAAATTTATTTCAAGATGAGCAAAAAAGAATAGAAGAAATTAAAAATAAATTACCCTTTTAATTATGAGCATAGAAGAAACATTAGAAGTAGGAGAAATCAATTTTAATGCAACAATTAAGTTGATGAATTTCTTTTTAAGTATTGGAATGATTACCAATGAAAATAAAGATTTAAAAACCATTGTTAGTTATAAACAAAGGATAGTATTTTCAACTATGGAAAGTTTAATGTACGGAACTTTTAAGATACCATCTGATTGGGATTCTCTTACCTACGAACAAAAAAACGAAAGGCTCGATAAAACTATTGCATCAGTTACACCAAAAGAATAAAATCATATATGAATATCAAAAAAACAATTCAAAAGCTACAACAAAAACTTGATAATCTACCTAACGAAAGTAAAAGGAAAAAGATTTTGAAGAAAATTTTAAAGTTAAAAAATAAATAAGTTATGAATGCACACGAATACACGGAATCTATTAAGATAGATACAAAGGAAGAATATAGAGAGTATCAAGATATGCTTTACAAACAAGTTAAAGAGGGTTTGTCTAATCAAAAAGATACAGTTGAATTAATTTGGAAAGGAAGGTCTGTTTCCATTGACTTGAATCATTCAAGTTTTCTTATAGGTTACAATTATGGAGTTACTACAACTCTTATGGATATAGAAAGAGAAAATAACTCTAAAAAGTAACAAGTGGAACAAATTAAAAAAACAAGTGGAACGAATTAAAAAAACAAGTGGAACAAAATCGTAGCTTAAATACTTGTCTATTAATACTTTAAAAAAAACAAGTGGAACGATTTGAATTTACAAGTGGAACAAAATGAATTTACAAGTGGAACGATTTATATAAAAAAAACCAATAAATCAATTAATTAAAAGTTTAATAATAATTTTTTATTCTCAAAGATAATTGTATCTTTGATGTAGAAACTAAAAAGCGAATATTATGACACAAATAGCTATGGTTGATGTGCAACCCGAAAACACAATGAATGAAAGTATTACTAACCTTATACAATTTAAGAAAGTATCTGATGATGGTAATATAGGACTTGAAAGAATCTATGAATTAGTAGATTGTAAATCAAGGATGATTGAAAGGGTATGGTTAGGAAACCTATCTAATAATAACGAACTCCATTTAATATGTGATGAAGAAGGTACTTTTGGTCAATGGACAAGAGGTATTAAAATTCTCAATCAAGATGGTAATGAGCATACTATATTAGGTAATTGTTTATTTGTTAAAGCCACTCCCTATGGAGATTGGATTGGTTGGGATAATGAAACAAAAATGGGAGATGATATTAGAAAGTACACCTCATCAATCAAATTCTTTGAACTTGAAAAGCAAAATCAATAAAAATAATAATAAAAATAATTTAGTGCGTTATGCAAAATCAATGCGTAACGCACTTTCATTTAATTTAAAATCAAGAGAAATGGCAAAAATTGAAATCGAAGTAACAAAGATTCAAAAAATCCTAATTGAAAGAGGATTGACACAAACAGATTTATATGAACTTATAAAAGATGGGGGCAATGAAATTGGCAAAGATAGAATTAATAGAATAGTCAATGGAAAGCTAACTAATTTTCACACCAATACTGCAAAGATATTATCAAATGCTTTAGGTGTAAAGATTGATGATGTTGTAGAATAAAATCTTCTACAAATCAATGCTAATACTTTTTTTAAATACATTATATAAAAAGCCAATAGAATATCAATTAATTTGGATTTACATTTTAGGTCAAATTGATGATGGTAATACATCAACAATTCAATTAAAAAAACTTAAAAAAAAATTCAATTATAATAAATCGACTTTTTATAGAATATTACGTTTTGGATTAGAATTTTTTAATAATGATTCCAATGGAATTTGTATTGAATTAACTCAACAAAAAATTATTATTAATGTAATAAGAAATAAGAAAGCAAAAACAATTAAAGAACCATTAAAAAACAATATTGATTTAATTAAAAAAGTAATTGATTACCTTAATGAAAAAACAAGTAAAAGGTTTACAATTAAAAACAAACAAACAATAAGGTTTATTAATGGCAGAATTAAAGATGGATACAATGAAAATGACTTTAAAAAAGTAATTGATATTAAAACTGAAAAATGGTTAAATACGTCAATGGAAGATTACCTAAGACCTCAAACATTATTCAGTCAAAAGATGGAAGGTTACCTCAATGAAAAAAATAATAAGAAAAAAACAAATGAAAGATTCCAAAAAACCCAATCAGCAGTTGACAAAGCAAAGCAAGTCGATTGGTTTAGTAAAGGGTAAATTTACTGATAGCAAGATTAAAATATATGAAGCATATCGTTCGTTGAAACGTATAAGAGATTTCAATACAAACGATGAGTTAAAGCCCTTGATTGATTTAGTTGGAAAATGGAGATACTATATTGGTATAAGAGAAGAACTTTCACAAGAAGAATTATTTATGAATATTACTTTTATACGGGAAAACTTTAACGAATTAAATTTAGTTGATATTAATGAAGCTATTAATTTATCTCTTAAAGGAGATTTGAATATAGATGTTGAACACTATCAAAACTTTACACCACTTTATATTTCTAAAATTTTAAAAGCATACAAGGAATATAGGGGAAAAATTATTTATGATATTAGAGAGAGTATTAGTAAAATTGAAAATCAACCCGTTGAACCTACTCTTGCAGAAAAAGTAGATATTACAAAATCAAGTTTATTAGCTATGTATAAATCAAGAGAAGATAAACGATTTCACGACTACGGAGGTGTTACTTATGATTTTATCAAAAGAAATCAATTAATGATGTTTACAAAAAGTTTAGTTGCAGAAGCAATGGACTATGGAAAAAAAGAAACGATAAAAAATACAAGAAAATCCGCTTATAAGGATGTGGTGTTAGGAACAAACAAAAACCTTACAACCGCAAGAGAAAAAAAAGAATCGGAAATAAGAACACTTGCACGAAATTATGTAGTAATGAAGTGGTTATTAACATTTGATGACAAATCATTCAATGAATTTTTACAAAAATTAACTGATAAAATGATATAAATACATTATTTTAGCAAATAACAATTATTCTTTATGACAATAGACGCAAAAGTTTTCGATATTAATTTTTCAAACCCAAAAGTGGTTGAATTAGTAATTAGAAAGAAAAAAGGAGAAAGGTTTTATCCAATATGTTTTATTGGTTTTAGCCAAACAATAGAAACCTTAAAAAGTTTAGGGATTCAAAAATTAGACAAAGTAAGGATAGGATACACATTATCAAGTAAAAAGTATATAAACAAAGATGGTATCTCACGATATTCTACATCTGCTATTATAGATAGAGTGGATTTATTAGAAAAAAATGGCTCTACGCAAACGGAAGTGGTTTTTGTAGATTCTAACACGGGAGAAATTATTGAAGATAAAAAAGAAATTTAAGCATTCTTTTTATTTTTTTTAAATTTGCTTAATGCCTTAATTTTATTATATGGATGGATTAGAAAAAATATTAGAATACACTAAAAAGAATAAAGCCGACCTTTGGGGTCAATGTTTAGAGTTGCAGAGAATTATAAACTCTCATAGGATTAAAAAAGTTTTTATTAATTTATCTGATGAGGGTTATATAGCCAATTATATCAAGTACATTACTGATAAGGTTTGTTTAAATTCAATAGATGATAAACACTATAAAGATTTTGGAGGATATGATAACTGCACTTATACAAATGTTGATTTAGAAAACATAAAAATTAATCAATATGATTTATTGCATTTAGATTCATCAAAAGACTTTGTAGCTTGGGATATGTTTATTTCAAGAATGATAAGAAACTGTCCTAAATTTATTGTATTGTCAAACACAAAAATAAACCCCCACCAAACAAACGAGGTTTTACAAAATATTTTCAAGAAACATTATCATATAGACACAACATTTGACGATTATAAAGGAACAATAATTTTAAAATATATGTCATAATGAATAAATTAAAAAATATTAAGGAGTGGAAAACAACTCTAATTGCAGTTATAAGCTATGTAGCTTCATTTTACTATTTATTTAAAGTAGAAAATCATAATCTTTGGATATTTGTTGTATTGCTAATCTTTGCAACTTTAATGCTATTTTCAGCCGATAGTCTAATTACTTCTCTAACCAAGTTCATAAAAAATAACGAAAAAAAAGAAATATGAATTGGCTAACGGAAACAGTTAAGAAAAAAGTATATAGAAATTTATCTATTTTTATTTTGTTTCTATTAGTAATATCAATGTTAGATGCTTGTGAAAGAGAAAAAGAAAATCAAAATTTATTAAGAAACATTGAAAGCCTTGATATTACAAATCAAAAATTCAAAACTGAATTAAATAAAAATAAAGAAAAGGTTACATCACAGAACCAAATTATCCTAACGCAACAACAAGCGATTGATAATGGATTAATAGAAATTAAGAAGTTAAAGAAAATTAAATCAAAAGTTAGGCTCGTAACTAATACAAAGATTGATACTGTTTTTATTCCATACAATAGAGTGGTGGTTGATTCATCCTCTAATAAGCCAATAGAATTTAGAAACTATTTCGATTATCAAGAACCAAAAGGATGGTATTCTTTAAGTGGATATGCAAGTGAGTTAGGTGTAGGTATAGACAGTTTGAGAGTAAAGAATGATTACTCTATATACATAGCTGATAAGAAGTTAAACTTATTTGGAAAGTCTAATCCCGAAATAATACTGCTCAATAAGAATCCATACACCGAAACTATACAAATGCAAAATGTAGTTATTAAAGTATATACACCCTTTTACAAAAAGAATACTTTTTGGGCGGGTGTTGGATTTGTTGGGGGATTTATATTAGCAAAGTAATACTTGAGTTTAGACAAAAAAAAATCTAACCACACTTGTAGGATAAGGTGGTTAAATTAAAAAAAAAAGAAAATTCCCTTTATAAAAAAGGATAATTTTTTACTTGTACGCTTTATAAACTAAAAGTCCTAAAAGACCAATAGTTAATACATTGTGTACGTTTACTCCTCCTAAAAAGTCAGCACTTCCGATGTCTAAACTAAATTTCATAATTAAATATTTTAATAATTAATTTTTATTACTAAAAACAAAAATAAGAAAAAAAAATCCATTATATTAGATTATTGCTTAAATCACTTAAAAGCAACTATTATGAGAGATAAAATAAACGAAGTAAAAAGGGTGCAACATAAGAGTAAGATACTGAAAAGTCTATACGATAGAAACTTAATTGATTCTAATGAAAGAATTGTTATAGCAAGTGGATTTGAAAATGCAATAATTGGTGTAAGTGATTCAATCCCAAAAAAGATTGTTTATGACTATTGGGTATGTTTAGATTTATTATTAAAACATAAAGAATTATCGTTTGATGAAGCACAAGATTGGCTTGATGCTTTCTCTCTGTTAAACAATGAAAAAGAAGATGAAGAAAGTGTATTGTTTGTTAAAACATTAAACCCTATTTTAAATTATTAAATATTATTCTCCAAAATAAATTTTAATATTCCAATCAAATGCCTATATTTGTGAATTGACTACTTCTATATTTATGGCTACTTGGAAAGAAAAATATAATAAGAAATACGACTACCCAAAATCAGAATCACATTCTTTAAGTGATATATCAAAAGACACGGGAGTTTCAAAAAAAGGACTTCAACAAATATATAATAAAGGAATTGGTGCTTATAAAACCAATCCACAATCTGTAAGACCAACTGTAACATCAAAAGAGCAATGGGCTATGGCTCGTGTTTATTCTTCGGTAATGGGTGGTAAAGCAAGTAAAGTAGATGCTAAAGAACTAAAGATGCAGATGGGTGGAAGTTTAGCTAATAAGCAACTAATTACAAAAGTTGTTTTGACTGACTTTGACAAAAAAACATATTTTGGGCAATACAAAAAAGTTTTTGATGTATTTAATAAAGAATATTCATTAGGATTTGTTGATGGTGCTTACGAATTAGATTCAAGTGGACAAAGAGATGCAAATGGCAATTACATATTACTTGTTTCAGAGGGCATTAGTGGTAATGTAGATGAAAGATTGTCTAAAATAAAGGGAATTACATATAAGGAAATTTACATAGATAAAAATATGTTGCAAATGGGGGGTACGATTGCAGAAATGATTGAATGTTACACTTGTGATTGGTCTTGGAAAGAAAGCGAGGGTGGAGAAGATAAGTATGTTTGTCATAAATGCGGAACTGATAATACTGAAAATTATATGGATAAATCTATCAATGATTTGGAAAGAAGTGAATTTTACAAGGGCTATTATGAAAGGTTAAGCCCTTCTAATTTTAATGTTATGCAAAAAGGAGGTAAAATACAAATTGATTTGCCAATGGCAACAAGCCACGATGGAATAGATGAAGTAGATGCTATTGCAAACGGAATGTTTAAAAAAGGTGGGGAAACAGATTTCAACCCCGATGGTCAAATAAAAGATAAAATTGTTCACGCTTCGGGAGATGCGGGTGGTATGTTAGTAGGTAAAAGACATAGCAACGGAGGAATTAAAGCGTTAAACAAATCTACGGGGCAACCACTTGAAATGGAGGGTGGCGAAGTTGTTATAACAAGAGATGCAGTTTCAGATAATAAAAAAAGAAGTTTCAATGGAAAGATGATGACTAACCGACAAATTCTTTCAGCAATAAACGAAAGTGGCGGTGGTGTTTCTTTTGCAGATGGTGGTCAAGTACCAAATGATGTTCAATTTGATTGCAATGCCGAGTATGAGTATGGCGGTAAAACAATGTGTGGTAAAGATTTGGCTTATGCTTTAGGAGGAGTTACAACTGCAATAGTTACAGACCCTAATGAAGCAATGGCTGATTTACAATCTACTTATGGATTTGGAGATGTATATGCAAAAGGCGGGGAAGTCAATGAAGCCTATGTTGATTTTATGAACAAGGATAAGGGCTTTAAAGTTGAAAGAAAGTATTTTAAGACTTATGAAGATGCAGAAAAATGGGCAAGAAATGAGTTTGAAAAATTTTATCCCGATATGATTGGATATACGGAATATGAAAGACCACTAACTAATTATGATAAGGGAGGAGATGTTAAGTTATTTGAATATCCATTGACATCAGATGATAAGAAGTTCCTTTACCATAATGCTTTAATTTCTGTTGAAAAAGATGGAAAAGTATTAATGATAGGTATTATTATGGGTGTTTATACTGATATGCTTAAATTAAAGCCTTTATACGTTTCAGAGGACTATAATGGAGCGACTATTGAATCGAGTTTAAGCATTTCAGAACAAATACTGATTGACATTTTAAATGGAAATCCCCAATCAGTAACAGTTTACAGTAAAATGGAGTATTTAACTGATATAAACAACATAAAGGGTCTAACATCTTTTCAAATCGAAACTGCAAGAAAAATTTTAAAGGCTTATTTCGGTAATCTTTCAATTAATTTTTTGGAATTTTTTGAAAAAACCCTAAATCCTAATGCACCCGATGTAGAAAAAGTAGTTATAAAAAAGGGGGGAGAAGCTACAAGTACACCTTTTGATTCTTATAATCAACTTTATAAAAACTATATTCAAGGTTTGTATGTAGATAGCCAATATGGGAAAAGAATTAAAATAGGAGTAAACAACAATACTGTTGAATCTTTTGAATTTAGAGTTGGTCGTAAAAAGGTTATAAAAAAATGGGATAACTCATATTGGAGAATTGGAAATGGAAAAAAGACCCCTCCTTATTATGATTTTCTTCTTTCATTATTCGGGGTAGGGTTAGAGGGATATTCTCGAACTAACTATAATTATATAAGATTTATTGACCCAAGCAAAACTTCGTTTACAGAAAGAGAGCAAAAGTTAAAAAAAGCTATTGATAAACTTATAAGCGAGGGATATAAAGTATTGCCCGTAATTGATTTGCGTAATCAAAATCTTAAACACAATGATATAGTAAATGAAGAAACGGGAGATGTGGATTCAATAATTATAGATGAAGAAAATAAAAAAATATTGTTAGAAGAATGGGATGTTAATAAAAAACAATTTTATTTATATAAAAAACTTGGTTTTATACCTAAAAAAATTACAGAACAAGATGTAACTATTATTGCACCTTTAGTTAATTATTCTAAACAAAAAAATTATTTAGAAGGAAGAATAAAAGCACTTGCAACTGAATTAGAACTAAAAAAAGTTGCTCTTAAAAACGAAGAAATTGCATTTTATTTAAGAGAGATAAAATTATTTACAAGACGATTAAGAGAACTTAATCAAGTAGATATAGAGCAAAATGATACTATCAAAAAAAGGCTTGAAATGTCATTTAACAAACAATGGGGAGATATAAATCAGGAATATCCCCCTTGTAAATTTCCTTCTATTAATGGCAAACCAAGTCAATTAACAAAAAAGGAGTTTATTACTGTTAGAACAGAAAATTTTAAATTGTTTTTTGGCGATTGGGAAGAAGCCTATGAGGATAAAAACTATATTAATGTTTCAAAAGTTATTGATAATGTTACTAAAGAGCCTTTAGCAGTTTTTCACGGAACTAATGTCTTGTTTACCAATTGGAAAACGTACGAATCTAATAATGCACATTATTTTACAGTCAAAAGAAAAATGGCAAATTTCTTCGCCACCACTTGGGATTCAAGGGGAGATAAAGCGGGGGTAGATTCACAATTAATAAAAAAGTTAAATCCCAACACGGGAGAATTTGTTTATAGATGTTTTCTCGATATTCGTAATCCAATAGATTTTTCAAGATTTGGAGTTGATAAAAGACCAATAAAAGATTTTTTAGATTTTTTAAAGATTAACTACAATATTTATGACTTTGATTTCTTTAGCAATCTCAATACGAACAAAGAAAAAGTCCTTGAAACAAAAGTGTTTGCGTGGCAAATTATTAGAATGTGGCAAAACTTTACAACCTACATAAGACTATATACAACTTATGATGGATACATATTTTATGAGTATATACCCGATTCTGCTAAACAAGGATTAGATGATGCTTCATTGTCTTTTTGCACATTTGATAGCGACCAAAATAAATTTGCTAATTCTAATGAGTTTAACTCTTTAAGTTTAGATTCAAGGTTTGAAAATGGAGGAAAAATATAAGATATGAGCGACAAAAAAAATAATTGGGCAATTAAAACTGCAAGTAAATTACTTGAAGGCATAAGTGAATCCGAAGTTAAAAGGAGATTCCCTAATGAAAAATCAGTAGATAGTTTTACAAATTTTTTAATTGATAAACAATTAGATGGATTAGATTTTTTAGGCAAATCAAGTGCTGAAAAAAGAAAAAATTTAGCTACAAATTTGAAGGTTCAATTAGGTTTAGTTAAAGAATTAACAACCTCAACAACTTCTACATCTAATAATCCAACAGATGAACTAATTGACGAAATATTTTATGTAGATGATTCTCAATCATCAAGTGGTACTAATGAAGAAAACGGAATTGATTTAGAGGATTTTTTAAAAATGGTTGAAGATGGAGATGTAGATAACGACTTTACGGATGAACGCAATAGAAATAAAGCGGGGGGAAGTTCAGATGGAGATGGAAATGGCGAAGGAGAAGGAGAAGGAGAAGGAGAAGGCGAAGGAGAAGGCGAAGGAGAAGGAGAAGGAGAAGGAGAAGGAGAAGGACAAGGAGAAGGAGAAGGACAAGAAGAAGGCGAAGGAGAAGGAGAAGGACAAGAAGAAGGCGAAGGAGAAGGACAAGAAGAAGGAGAAGGAGAAATGCCACCATTAGATAAATTTTTAGAGGACAATCCCGAAATAGAAGAAATATTAAACAATATAGCATTGTTGCCTCCATTTATAGATATAAAAAAACTTAAAGAAATACCTAAAATATATGTTGGGAAAACTGCAAAACCTAAATCAATGGAGAAGATTAAGGTTAGTACGAAACTAAATGACAATGTATTTCAATTCACAATTCAAGACAAAGAAACAAATTTGGGTGCATCTTTTGAGCAATATTTTAATACTGCGGGAGGAGATAGTAAACAAGTTGTTGGTGTTTTTGTAATATACAATTTAGATACTCCTCAAACATATATTGAGAATGTTGTGTGGAGAATAAAAGAACCATTTGCCTTTTATGAATTATCTAATATTTTAAATACAAAATGGGAAGAATTTTCTAATATATGGAACAAAATGCAATTAGATATAGCAAAAAAAATAATAAAAGATAAAATTAAATAAAATTATGGATAAGCAACAATTAATTGATATAATAAATGACCCTATTACTGCCCCCGATATAAAGGCTGATGCTGAAAGTCAATTACTAAAACTTGAAAGTTTAGAAGCATCTGACCAAACCCAACAAGTTGATAACGATATAAAATTTGCAGTAAATGAGTTTACAGATGCAATAGACAAACTTGCAAGAGAAGGAGTAGGTAAATCAGAAGTTAGAAAAATAGTTGATGAAAGATTAAGTAAAGCAAAATTAGGAAAGAATAATCTTGATAAAAGTTTAATTGATTTAATTGGTAAAACCCAAACAATTCAAATTGTTAATCCTCAAAGTGTACCCGTAACAACATCGGATGGGCAAAAACGTAGAGTATTTGATTTAATTTTATCTGATATGGAAGCGGGGAATAATGTTTATCTATACGGAGGAGCGGGAACGGGAAAAACATACATAGCGGGTCAAGTAGCAAAAGCCTTGAATTATAAACTTATTACTCTAAACTGTAATCAATTTACTTCTCCTTTAGATGTAATTGGTGGACAAACTATTGAAGGTTATCAAGAGGGAAGGCTTACAGATGCTTTTGGAAATCTATTTATGCCCGAAATTAACCCTAAAACGGGTAAAGCATATTCGGGAGCGGTTTTATTGCTTGACGAATTACCTAAACTTGACCCTAATACTGCGGGTGTATTGAATGATGGTTTATCTAAAATTAAAGACCCCGATGAAGTTGCTGATGATGGTTCTGTAATAAAACCTACCATTCAAAATGGTAGAGGTATGGTAGTTAGTAAAGGGAATATATTTGTTATCGCTACGGGTAACTCTCTTTTGAATGAAGCTGATGCTGATTATGAGGCTAACTTTAAACAAGATTTATCTTTGCAAGATAGATTTGCGGGAAGTTGTTACCAACTTATAATTGACCCTCAATATGAATTAGATGAAATTATGAGCAACTTTATGGTTCAAGGGAATATTGTTAATTTGACATTTATCTTTAATTTCTTATTTAGATTACGACAAGCCATTGAAAAAAACAATTTCCAATCAAGAGCATTTGTTTCACAAAGACTTATGGTGTCTTTCAAAGATACATATATAGCATACAGAATTAATGCTGAATTAGGAGATGAAAAAATACCAAGACCAAAAACCCTTCAAGATGCGGTTGATAGTTTTTTAACCTTATTTACTAAACAACAAAGAGAAACACTTGAATTAGAAGTTGATAAAAAACAATTCTTTGATTTAATAGATAACAAAAATAGTTTACCAATGAGTGATTTAGCATCTGATGAAGATAAACAATTAGCTAATGTTCTTATTACTCAATTTAATAATGATAATAAAGGAAAGGTAAAATAAATGAGTTCCAAAGATTCATACATACAATATTCATTCGACCCCTATAAATGGGTGGAAGAAGGTACTAAAATCGCTTCTGATAATAATTTACCATTGGAAACTACGCAGAACACAGTTACTTCTAATACCACAATAGTAAGAGATTCTAATAAGTATGGATATAAATCAAATGATAGTAAATCTTTTGAACAACAATTTGATATAAATACGGGTTTAAGTACATTTTTAGACCAACCTCTTTTAGATATAGTAGAAGAAAATGTACAAGATATAAAATCAGACCTTGATTTAGGGGGAGATATAACACCCGCTAAATTAAAATTCACAAGCAGAGCCATAGGGGTATTTGATTTTTCACAAGCATCTATTGGTCTTATAAGACCCGTTGAATACTACTCGGAATCTACTAATAGGGTAATTGATTCAAGTAAAGTTTTTCAATCTACTTTGGGCAAAATTAAATACAGTTATTATCTCGTAGATGGCAAAGAAAGAATTGTTCAAAAAAGACAAAGAGGAACAACAGAAATGGTGTCAAATTGCCCCGAATTAAAAGTTTTAAAAGACGAAACCACACAACTGTATTTACCTTACTTGAACGGCAAAGTTGTTAATGAATGTAAAGGATATAGATTAAAATATGCTACAACAAATAAAAAAGTATATGCAATAAGAGAAAAAAAGGGTGGGGGTATTGCACCCTATGTTGATTTATATTTTACAAGTGGGGAAAATTGGAAATACAATCCCGAACAAATGCTTATTTCTATGATGCCAAATTTAATGTTGGCAAGAGTTTTAGAAAGGTCGGGGGTTAGAATTAGAATATTTTGCATTTTCCCACAAAATATTGGTGGAACAAGACTTTACAAGATATTTATGATGAAAAACTATGGAGAAACTGTTGATATAAATAAAATAAGCACATTTACGTCTGATACTCGTTTTTTTAGATATTATATGTGGAACGCTTCTTCGGGTTGGAATTTTAAAATGACAAATAGTAAACAGTATGGAGGTAGTGATGGTGGTATGGTTTCACACAAATACATAGAAAGAACTTCAATGCCTTATTTAAGAAACTATGTTTCAAGTATGATTGAAAGGGGAAGTTTTCCATCACAAGTCGTTGATAAAAGACTAATGTTATTTAGCGGATTAAAATCAGAAGTAGGACAAAAGTTAAATAGTGATGAAACTAAAGAAGAAATAGCAGAACAATTTAGTAGAATATCAGATTATGTGCAATTACAGTTAAGTAAAACTCCTAACAAAGTTTTTAAAAGCATAATTAAAAGATTAGAGCAAAAAGGAGATGGTAAAAGTAAAATAAAAAGTTATTTAGATGATATGATTACTCAATCCTTATCCACTACATCTGAAATAAGAACAACAACACTAACAGAACTTGACGAACAATTAAAAACACAAGCAATTACAAAAACTGAATATGATAATATGTTTAGAGAGCAAGTGCAATTAGATACAAGAGAATATCAAGACGAGATACTTGAGGAAAGAAATAAGTATTTTGAAATGATAAATAAAAATTTAGGTTTATGAATTTAGAAAGAAACATACGGATAGAGTATAATACAAAAACTCAATCAATGGAAATGTCATTTTTGTTGGGTAAAGTATCAGACCTAACTAATGATTATTTGGCTCTGAATTATGATACTCGTGATGGTAAAGCAGTTGCCAATGATTTGAGTGATTTTATTGCTAATTCAAATATTAGCTTGATTTCACAAAATGAATTATTAAAACTTTATAAAAAAGATGATGCTGATGATGATAAATTTTTAGCCTTTGCTATCGGTAAAAATTCTGAACCTTATAGCACAATAAAAGAAGTTATTGGTGCAGAGTATTTGTATAAATTAAAATCTTATTATGTAGTAGGAATATTAAATTACAGATATGCTCAAATTGACATTCCAAGACCTATTTTATTTAATCCCGAAATGCTTTTAAATGATTTTAGAAATTTAATATCATCAAGATTTTCGTTAAAAGAAATAATAGACAAATTAAATAAATTTTATAAAGACAAAAAATACATTAATCAAATGGCACTTCCATTGGTCGATGTATTTGATAAAGACAACGAATTTTTAACGGAAAATATACCTCCCAAAAATGATGTTGAGGTTATGACAGAATTTGATTTAATAGAATCAAGTCAGAGTGGAATACCCGCAAAAATAGAAAATGTATTTACTGATACTCTTTTAGCAAGGCGAGGAAACCAAATACCCGCTATTAGCAATATAAGTGAGGAAGTTTCAAATGCCTTAAATAAATTAATTGTAGTCGTAAATAATAAGATAAATAAAAAAATGGGATTAGATGATGAATTTGATTTTCTATCAGAAATTGAAAATATAGATTTAGAGTTTGACGAATTAGAAACAATAGAATTATAAAATAAAGTTATGAGTTTAGTTAAAAAATATGAAAGTATAGACCAAAGCAAGTTGAAACCCGCAGTAAGAGATATTCTTAAAAAAATGAAGGATAAATCTGAAAACTTCACTAATGCAGAAATAAATAAAAAGGTTGAACCCGCACTTGACAAATTATTAGTTCGATTGGAAAAAGAATTGCCCGAAGCAATTAAAAAGCCTACTAAAAAAGTTTCTAAACCCAAAAAAGAGGTAAAGGCTAAAGCAACTAAAAAAAGAGTTGCTAAAAAACCAAAAAAGAAGGCAACTCAAACTAAAACAACAAAACCCAAAAAAGAGGGTGCTAAAGAGCATATATCAACAAGAGCAAGTAAACTTGCGAAAAAAGAGGGCATTACTTTTAAAGAGGCAAGAGCAAGATTATCTAAAGAGGCGAAAGAAAAAGAAAAAAAAGATACTAAAACTGCATTAGATGAATTACAAAAACTTATATCCTCAACAGAGTTTCAAAAAGACTTAACTAAATTCCCTAAAAAGAATAAAGGAGGAAAGCGAAAATTAGATACTGATTTAGAAAGAGATGCAAAAATACCCGCAAAGCCAAGAGGTAAAAGAACTTCAAAGTCGGGCAAAACTTATTATGAATATAGAGATAATAGAAGTGATGTTAGACAATCGGGTTATCCATATTTAGCAGATGGTGGGGCTATTGATTCTCTAAAAAAGGATATGAATAGCAAATTAGATATTCATTCTGAATACTACGCTAAAGGTGGGAGTATAGATGGATTTACACTAAATACAGTAAAAGGTTTTGTAAGTAAACCTACCGAAATGTTATTAAAAGATGTTACTATTGATTACGAATTTGGTGGAAAAACAGATGATTTTAATATTGAATATTTAAAAACACTAAAAGGGGAAAGTGCAATTAAGAATCATCTTAACTCTTTAAGTAATGAGGACATTAAGCGTTTTAATTCAATTCACAATGTAAATAATTACAAAGGGGGGATAAGAACAATAATGTCTATTATTATTGATAAAGACATTCAAAAAAACAAAGACATCCTTGATATGTACGCTAAAGGAGGTCGTACTATAAGTATTGTTAATGATGGAGTTAAGTATGACAAGTCAAAATATAAAGCAGTTTATGGAGATTTTGATAATGATGGAACTGTAAACATTGATGATGCAAACCCTTTAGATAGTAGTAAAAAGGGAAAGGTAGAGCAAATTGAATTAAGAAATACTTTTGATAAATTGCTAAATGTAAAAGCTGAACTTGATACTATTATGTATGATGCAGTCGAAACTCTCGATGAAAAAGCACCTAAAGATGCTGATATTTATGCAAGGACAAAAACACCATACTCAATAATTAAAAAGTTGGTTGAAAAAAGAATGTTAGACCCAAAAAAGGGATTAACAGATATGATTGGAACTACCATTGCGGTTAAAAACCAAAAAGAACTTGAGCAAGTAAGAGATGATATTGATGGTGGTTTATTAGGTAAAGTGTTAGACAGAGATGATTTTTATAAAACACCTAATGCGGGTTATATGGCGTATCATTACATAGTTGATTACAAGGGAGTTCCCGTTGAAGTACAGTTAAAGACTAAAAATATGAAGAAGCTACACGAAGTTTCTCACGAAGCATATAAAAATGGTACGTTAAATGCTAAAAGCCTTGATTTGCTTTCTAAAACTTTTATGAGAGCAGATAAAGGAGATGCTAAAGCTAAATCCGAAATTAGTAAGTTACTTTCAGATAAAAAGCTACTTGCATCTAAAATTAGCAAAGGTTCTATGGCTAAAGGTGGGGAGGTAAAAGATGTTGATTGGGCTAATTCCACAGATATTGTTGATGTTGGTGTATGGTTTTTAGAAGAAAACTATAAAAAGGGAAATATATTTCAATCAGAAAGATATAATATATCACACAAGGATTTATTAGATAAATTAAAAAGTGGCAAAAGAGATTCTAAAACTATTGACCAATTAAAAGATATGCTTTTTGCTAATGGTCAAAATTATTCTACATCACTTTATTTAAAGGGATATTATGGAGAAGATGAAAGAATTTTAGGAGAAGATATTTATTATTCTATACCCGATGAATACGCTAAAGGTGGAGTAATGAAAACTTACGATGATTTCGGTAAAGATTACGATGCTTTTACTGATTATGTAATGGATAGAATTTCACTTGAAGAAAGAAGAAAAATTAGAAAAAATTGGGAACAATCAAAATCTAAAATGCAATGGCAAGATTACCTTTTAAAAGAGGTTAATAAAAAATCTATGGCTAAAGGTGGAGAAGTGTTAGAATATTCTAAAATACTTGACATTTTAACTGATAAAATAGACGATGCGGTTGTGGATATTGAAACAACTTATGAACAAGCAACTAATACTAAAGGAGAAGAAGTAGAATCTAAAAGTAGAGATGGTTTTATTCCTTTTACTAATGGTGGATATAGTTCAAGATGGTTTGAATATAGCAATTTGTTAGAAGGTTCGGGAATGAATTTACCGACTGCATCTTTAGATGAAACGATTGAAGAATTTAGAGAAAGAAATAGAGAATACGGATTTGAACGCTTTGAAGAAGAATATCCCGAAATTGTTGAAGAATTAGGCGGAATAGAAAATGTAAACTATTCAGCTTTAGAAGATGCGGGTTATTCAAATGAAGCTGATGATTTGGATATGTTTATGGAAGATGATGATGATTCTGTTATGATGGAAGTTGAAGCATTTTATTATACTCCAAATAATGATAGAGGGGAAAACGGAAAACACACAATTCAATTAAGTGGTGTCGTTAATCTTGAAGCACCTTATCATAGAAGCGGTAATTTAGAAGATTACATTGAAGAACGATTTACTTTTGATTCTTATAAAGAACTTGAAGATAAATTAGACAAAGGATTAGCTAAAGTTGTTAGTTGGTTTGAGGGAGATATGTATGATAAAAACCCAAGAGAGTTAAAGATTAGACGAATGGAAGCGGGTGGTACACTACCTACCCCATTTGGACAAGCGGGTCTTGTAGGAGAAACGGGTGCAATGAATGAAACGGAATTGTTTGATATGGGTGGCGATTTGCCACAAGGAGTTCATCAATATTATGGTCAAACATACAATCCCGCATATCCAACACCACACGGGTACGCAAAAGGTGGTTATTTAGAGGGTAAAACTTATTATATAGTTAATTATTATTCAAGTGTATCTGACATTCCTAATGGAATTGCTTTAAAGAATAAGAGTTTTGGTACTAAAGAAGATGCTAATACTTTCCTTAAATCAATAGAAAATAAAGGTGGTAGAGGTTTTGTTACAGATTTTAAAAAGCCAACACGAGATGAAATATCTAAATTAGATAGAGATAGAAATGAAAATTATATGATGGCTAAAGGTGGTACTTTGTATGGAGATGGAAAAATGTATAAATACACCAAAGATGGAGTTGTAAAAGAGGTTAGAGATATTAATCGTAAATTATTAAAAGAAATTACCAATAAGGGTAAAAAATATAGAAGAAACTCTACTTATAAAACCTACAATTCGGTTGAGGGAAATGAATTACTAAATCAAAGTGATATTGGTAATAAAGTGGCTAAAGGTGGTAAAACAAAAAAATAATTAAATCATTAAATATGAAAAATAAAAAAGAAAACAATAAAGGTGGCAAAATCGGTTTTGATGGTTTAGCCAAAAAAGTAGCCAAACGCTATGAAGGAAAACCCGTAAAATCTGAATTTCAAGATGAATACGGAAAAACTTATTCTAAAGACGAGGCTATGGAAGTGGGTAGAAAAGTTGCGGGTAAAGTATATCGACAACAACAAGGAATGAAAAAAGGTGGAAAGACAAAAAGGTCTAAACACTCATTAATGCAAGACCGAAGAAGGGTTAGTAAAGAACCTTGGGAAGTAGCTTATCAAAAAAGAAAGTCTAAAATGGAAGCGGGTGGAACATTACCAACTCCATTTGGTCAAGCGGGTCTTGTTGGAGAAACGGGTACTATGAATGAGATGGATTTGTTTGCTATGGGAGGTGGATTACCACAAGGAGTACATCAATATTATGCTAATACATACAATCCCGCATATCCAACTCCACACGGGTACGCTAAAGGTGGTAAAACAAGAAATTTAGATGAATATGACTTATCATCTTATGGTGGCTCTAAAGGGTTTATTAAAGACGAAATTAAACAAAAAGAGGGAATCATTAAAAAAATGGATAAATACCTAAATTCTCCAATGGAAAACTCCGAAAAAGAATATAGAAATAGAGAACTTATAAGAAGTGAAAAAGGAAAATTAGAAGCAGAAATTTTACATTTAAAAGATGAGTTAATGGAGTACGCTAAAGGTGGGGAGATTGATGAAAACAAAGCACACTATTCTATTAATCAAGATTATCAAATATATGTAGATTCAAATTTTATTAATATGAGCCAAAACGCATTGCCAAATTCTAAATTAAAACATCTTGGTTTTGGAGAATTTTATTTAGAAACTCCTAATGGAGATGTGCAATTTATTAGAACTGATTTTAGAATAAAAGGATTTGTTGGAAGAACACACAGATTAGGTGGAAACCCAAATGTCGGACTTGACTTATTAGATGCTATGAAAAGTAAATCACAACAAGTTAGTGGGGAAAGATTCGCTAAAGGTGGTAAAATGATGCAAGGTTACAACGATAGATTAGATGAGAGTTTAGGTAATCGGAATAGAACCGAACCAATGATGATGCAATCTTTCAAAGACCGCAGAGATGAATCCAAAGGTATGGAAAAAGCGATGGGTCGTAGAGCATATCAGTCGGTAGGCACAATGGACAAAATGGCTAAAGGTGGAACTATAATCAAAAAAGGAAACAGAGTAAGAGTTGTTAATACTCAATATGATGGTAAAGAAGGGTTGGTAGTTTCAAATGATTTACAAAATGGCAACTATCAAGTTCAAATAGATGGAACAGTAAAAGGATTTCCTTTTGAAAATCTTATGCTTTTAAGTCGTGAAACCTACGCTAAAGGTGGAGAAATTGTAGTAAAGGGCATAGATAAAAATGGTGGAGAATTTTATAGAGAATTTGATTCTTATGAAAATGCTTTAGAAGAAATATCCCAACCACACTTTAATCATCTTGATAGAGATTCAATAAGATATTATGATGAAAATGATGATATGATATTCGCTAAAGGTGGGGAGATTCAGATGAGTGAAGTGTATAATGTAAACGGAAAAGACTATCTTTTTTCAACCCCAATACAAAACGCTAAAGGAACTTACACGGGTTGGGATGCTTACGAGGTTGTATATGATACTTTTGATGGAGAGAAGCACTTAAACTACACCAAAACTAAAAAGGGTAAGAGTAAGTATTTTCCAAATGGAGTGAAACGAACAGAAGCAGAAGATTATTTTGCAAAAGGTGGTAAAATGAAGCAAGGGTATAATGACCGATTAGACGAAAGTTTAGGAAACAGAAATAGCGTAGAACCACTTATGATGCAATCTTATAAAGACCGCAGAGATGAATCCAAAGGTATGGAGAAGTCAATGGGTCGTAGGGCATATCAATCCGTAGGAACTATGGATAAAATGGGTAAAGGCGGAATATATACTGTTTATAAAGATAAGGGTTATGTAGTTGTTGATATTCATAAGAAGGATGGAGATTATGTTTTCCTATCTTATCCAAGAACTAAAAGAATGGCTAATTTTATTTCAAAAAGGCTTAAACGAAAAAAAGGTGCTAATCAATTTGAAAGAAAAATCATTAGTTTTAAGGAAGCTAAAGCCCAAGGATATGACGACAAACTTGATGAATCATTAGGATATAGAAAAGGGGAGCGTTCTACTAAAGAGCAAAACTATAAAGACCGCAGAAATGAATCCGAAGCAATGGAGAAAAAAGGCGGTAAAAGAAAGTACGCATCTGTAAAAACAATGGACAAGGGTAATCGTAAGAAAAGACAAACTCCTATGAGTTTAGCTAAAGAGATTAGAAAAGAGGGAGAGAAGTGGCAAGATGCAGTAAAGAGAGCATCTGCTATGTTAAAGAAAAAGTAATCTCTTGATGAGTAAATTTAAAGGAGTAAAAAAAATAGCACTAACTATCGGTAGCTTACTTACTATCGGTGTTAGTGGTACTCTGTTGGTCAAATATGGTTTTCCATATTTAAAAAAGAAGTTTAAAAAAAACAAGAAGGATGAAGATAATAATTAAGGCATATAATTATTTTATAAAATAAATTTAGTAGATTTGTTAGAATTAATTAATTTATAAAGAAATGAATATACAAGACACACTTACAGAACTTGGTTTAGATAGAGATACTTTACCAAGAATTTTATCACAAAGAGTAGCAACAGTAGAAGATTTAGTTTCAAAGGTTGCTTTGGCAGAAAAAGAGGTAGCTGATGAGCCAACCGAAGAAAGCCAAGCAAAGTTAGAAGAAGTTAAAACTTATACGGAAGAATATTTTAAAGATGCTCAAGAGCAATTAAAAAGCTACAAAAAGAAGTTAGATAAAAAAGCAGAGGCAGAAAAAGAGGCAAAAGCTAAAGAGGAAGCCAAAGCTAAAGAAGAAGAAGTTGAGGTTGTTGAAGCTAAACCCGTAGTTGAGGAAGAAAAAAAATCAAGCGGTATGGGTGCATTGCTAATTGGCGGAGTACTATTAGTAGCGACACTTGGGGCAGTAAACATATTAAGAAAAAGATAATGAAAAAAGTAGCAATAACAAGTGTATATATTATTGGAGGCTTGTTTTTGCTAAATAAACTTTTGCAATTACTAAATAAAAAGTCTAAAAACTATAATGCGGAACTGACTGATTATGATGCCCCCGAATTTATAGTTTCTAAAGGGAGTAGTGGTGTGCCTCAATATAAAGCACCGAAACAAAAAGAAGTATATAATATTGATATGTACGAACCCGATAGAAATAGACAAGGAGAAACATTAGCGGGAGATTCAAAAAATATGTGTAGGCAATATGGAACTTGTCCACCATCTATGGATAGAGATTTAAGTTTTTGGTAAATGAAAAAAATGTATGAATCAAGAAATAATTTCAAACTCTAATGGTAAAAAAAGTTTTAATAACGGGTTTATTTATTGGTGGAGGATTATACTTCATTAAAAAACTATTACCCAAAGGTCTTTTTAGTAGTCAAGAGGTTGATGTTAAAGATTATGAGGAACAACTTGCTGAAAACGAAAGACGTAGGCTGAAAGATTTAGAACGAGATATAAAATCGGGTTTTAAATTAAAGGATGGGACTTTTAATAAAAATTGGTGGTTAAATACCAATATAAAATTTGATAAGGATAAGTTTTTAGAAATGTATCCCAAATTAGGTGCGAATGGATAAAAAAAAGTTAATCATAGGAGGTGTAGTTGTTATTGGGGGATTTGTCTTGTATAAGAAATTATATAAAAAAGATGACTTGAAGATTGACAAAAATTCTAATGTAACAAAGTGGGAAGATTTGGATGAAGAAACTGTAAAAAAGAAAGCAAAAAAAATTAGAGTTGGTGTTAATAAAACAATAAACGCAAATATTAACAAAACAAACCCAACGGGAGATATGTTGGGCTTATTTCCAAATGGTATTAATATTAATTGGGATAAAGCCGATTTTGGAACTGCTTTTGGCATCCCACCTCAATATGGATAAATAAGATGATAAAAAAAGTTATTATAGCGGGGGTTTTTATAGGTGGTGGAATTTATCTGCTTAAAAAACTATTGCCAAAATTAGGAGGTAACAGTAAAAGTTTAGATGTTGAAACACAAGACTATGAAGTACAAGAGTATGTTGCACCAAAAGTAACATATACGGGTGGCTTTGGTAATTCATCAAATTGGGAAAGACCCGATGATAGGAGATTTAGCGGAAGCACACAAAGAAGTAAATCAGCTAAAGAATTTTTATACTTAAATATGATATGATTAAAAAAGTTCTAATAGCGGGGTTGTTTTTAGGAGGTGGATATTTTTTCATCAAGAAACTATTACCCAAATTAAATAAGGATAGTAAGGCTTTAAAAGTGGATAAGGTGGATTACAAAGTAAAAAGATTTATAAGTAATCCTACGGGTGGCGGAGGAAGTATAACTGAAAGAAATGTTAGGAATACTCAACCTTTTGCAGTTTTAATGAAGGCGGGGCAAGGTAACGATTCAAGTTGGGATTTTGACCCTTATAACAGAGAAGAACAAGGCGATTTTATAAAAGGAGCAAATAATATGGTTTTATGATAAAGAAGATTTTAGTAGCGGGAGTATTTTTAGGAGGTGGATATTTTTTCATTAAGAATATTTTACCCGCATTTAGTAAAAAGAGTAGTGATTTTGATTTAAAATTAAAGGATTACGAAGCACCCGAATTTTATAGAGGCAAAGATTCCAATCCTTATGGAGGTGGTCGAATAAACCCATCAATTACACCCGCAAATAAAATTGATAGACTTAATCAAGAAGTAGGTAGCACAAGAGTAATTCCTTTAATTGGAAGTGGGGATTGTGAAACTCCTATGTGTATGAGTTATGGAAATAGTCGAAATAAAATTTATTTATGATTAAAAAATTACTAATAGTGAGTTTGTTTTTGGGAGGAGGTTATATTTTTATAAAAAAGATATTGCCCACCTTCACAAACAAAAGTAGCGATTTAGATGTCGATTCTATGAGTATTGAAGAAAGAATTGCAGAGGAGGAAAGAAAGCAAAGAGAGTTAGCAAAAAAGGTTCAAGAACAACTCATAAAGAAATTTGGAACTGCCGACCCGAAAGCATTAAATCGTATTCAAACTTATTATGGTACGGGGGTAGATTTTGATAATTTAACGCCCGAACAAATAGAAAGTATAAGAAGTACTATTGGTTCAAATATGTCGAAATTTTTTCCAAATGGATTAACTTATGACCCCAATAATTTAAGTAGTTTCAAGGGTGTTGGAAATATCAATTTAACAACAATGTTTGGTTAATGGCTTATAGTATAAAAACATATACAAAAAATCAAGCCAAGAAAATTGGCGTTACTGTCAAGTCAAGTAAGACTAAAGGTAAAAAGATTGATGTTTTTAAAAAAGGAACTAAAGTTGCAAGTGTAGGGGCAATAGGGTATAAAGATTATCCTACCTATATGGAACTTGAAAAAAAGGGTAAAGTACCAAAAGGAACTGCTTTGAAAAGGAAAAAGCTATATAAAATAAGACACAAAAACGATAGAAGCGTTAAAAACAGTAATGGATATTACGCAGATAAATTATTATGGTAAGAATAACAACACAAATACCTACAATATTAAGAGATTGGGCTACATCTATAAGTGCCAACAATTCCAATGAAATGGTTAATTTTTATTGTGAGAACGCAGTTTTAGTAGGAACATATAGCCAACCACTTGAAGTGGGATTAAAGCAAATAAGAGAATACTTTGAAATGTTTTTAGACAGAAAAAGTATTAGTTGTAAAATATTAGACAACGTAAATCAAGAATTAAGTTGTTGTATGATTTCAAGCGGAGTGTATGAATTTATGGTAGATGGAGAAAAAGTAGTAGCAAGATATTCTTATGTATTTAAAAATATTAATAATCGAATGAGAATAGTAAATCATCATTCATCAGAACTTGTAAAATTATGAAAAAAATAGATTTTATCAATAGTTGGAAAAGCAATGCAAAGAAAAATAAATGGTCTTTTTGTATAAGGCTATGGAAATTAACTTTAATCGAGGCTTCATTTGAAGATAAAAAACTACGATTGATGCTACTTAATTTTGGTTTTGAGATATGAGAGATAGAGATATAGTTGCCCTCGTTACATTCGCTTTATTTTCAACAGAAGCGTATGCACATTATTTAGTTGCTAAAAATGAAGGTAGCGAAGAATTTAAGTTCTATATACCAACTCTGAATACTACTTTTAAGAATTTAGCAGTTGTGGGTACATTTTCCATATTAAATGGCATATTAGTAGAAAAAATAAAAAAAGCATTATGAATCACGAAGAATCAAAAAACGAAGAACAACCAAAAACTGCAAATGGGGTTCATCCCGCATTTTATAAGACCTTTTTAATTTTAGCAATGGTTTCTTTTAGTTTAGGAGCATTAGTAAATTATTACACCTTAAAAAAGATTTCTAAACAATGAAAGTAAGCGGAACTATTTCAGATTCTTATGGCTTAACTGATGGGGCTAATGTTGTGTTATATAGAAATAATACACGAACCACACTCGGAGTTGCATCAAATCAAGATGGATATTTTGAAATTGAGAACGAAGATATAAAGCCTAATGATGAATTTAGAATAAGTTTTGTAGGATTAGAAACACAAGTTAAAAAAGCATCTGAATTACAAAATGCACAGATTTATTTAGAAGATAATATTGAGGTGTTAGATGAGGTTCTTATAACCGCTAATATTGGTAAAAAGCCAAGTAAAGTTAATGTGGTTGTAGATGCTTGGAAAGAAAAATGGTACACAAGCCCTAAAATTTTACTACCTTTATTAGGGGTGGTTACTTTGGGAACGATATTATATATAATTAAAAAAACAAGATAATGGAAGATAATATATCAGCATCCGCAGAAACATCAGCACCAACAGAGGCAACACCAACAGTAGAAGCAACTCCAATGGCAACGGGAGGTGCAACCGATAGTTCTCCAAAATTAGGGTGGGTTGCTATAATGATGTTGGGATTAACAAGTGCATCTTTAATTTATTCAATCTTTTATTATAGAAGAAGATTAGAGGCATTAAAAAAAGGAGATAATAAAATGATTGCACAACTGCAATCTGATTTAGAGGAAATGAAAGGTAAAATTAACACATTAACGGGAAATAGAGTAGTAAATGGAAGATTGGCTTAACAAAGTAACATACGGAAACTTATCAGATTATTATTTAGATATTTTTAAAACTAAATGTATAGCAGATGCGGTAATTCCTATTTTAGATGAAAAATATGGTTCACAATTAAACTTTCCTTTAAATAATTCTGAAACTGTCAAACAAGAGTTAGACGAGATGGTTGGGATGGTAACAAGTGTTAATGAGCAATCAAATTCTGACCACTTACGAAGATATGTTAGGTATGATAGAAATCTATTACAATCTATTATTTCTGCATTTACAACAAAAGGTATTGACGTAACTGATATTTGTGAATCTGTTTTCAATGATATTACTCCCGTAATAATTAAATTAAAACAAAAATATCAAAGACCAAGACCATATCAATTAGCACAATATTACAAATTAAAACTTTTCCCATTCAATACTAAATCGGGGCATACTCCATCGTACCCAAGCGGTCATACAATTCAATCATACATAATATTAAATATAATAGGTAATAAGCACCCTCAAGCGTATGGTTTTTGTAAAAAGTTTATAGAAGATATTGCGGTTAGTCGGGTGTATTTAGGATTACATTATCCAAGTGATAACGATGCTTCTTATATAATAGCAGAAGAAATAATGAAATTAAAACCAATAGTAGATAAATATAAAATATGAAAAAACAAGAAACACCAAACACACAAGACACAAAAAAAGAATTTGGAAAAATAATTGACATCAATGCTAAAAAAGAGGAAACTCCAAAAAAAGAGCAACTAACTGCTGATGGTCAAAAAGTCCTTCCCTACATTACACTAAATATTATTCCCGTTGCTAAACCAAGAATGACACAAAGTGATAAATGGAAAAAAAGACCCGCAACAGAAAAATATTGGAAATATAAAGACGACTTAAAACTATTATGTTTTTTATGTAGGTGGCAACCTAAAGAAGATTTAGACATTCAGTTTGTAATTCCTATGCCAACATCTTGGAGTGAAAAGAAACGGGTTAAAATGGATGGAAAACCACATACACAAAGACCCGACTTGGACAATCTGATTAAAGCATTTAAAGATGCCCTTCTTATTGAAGATTCTCACATTCACACTTATCATAATATGAAAAAGACTTGGGGCAGAAAAGGAGCAATAATATTGAAAAGATAATTTTTATTTTATAAAATAATATATTAAATTTGAGAATGGGCAAGGCACACAAAAACATTAACAAAGGTATATCCATAGTCTTTGAGGAAATTTATAAAACCATATCAGCAGTAGGCGAAAGTGGATTTATAAAAATGTTGATAGAATTGCGAGAGGACAACCACCTTACTTATCAGAATGAAACCGCTAAAACTATTATAAAAATAGTAGCAAAAGAGTTTGAAATGTCTGTAAAAGAACTGCTTTACGGAACTTCGAGAAAAAAAGACAAAACCCACGCACTTGGTATAATCACATATATTTTAATTAACAATTATAATTTTCAATTAAAAGATGTGTCGTTTGTATTAAATAAAAATAACACTAACTTATCAAGATATAAAAAGGATGTAGATAATTACGACCCACTTCATCCATTAGATTTAGAAAGAATAGAAAAGTTAGATAGCGTTAAACATCAATTATTATTATTAAATAAACAAAATGAGCGAATTACAAGAAAATAACGAAAACACACAAAACCCTATTGAGGCGGATATATCCGTAGGAAATAATGAAGATTTTTATTCGGGATTTAGTCCGTTGGATGAACCCGTTAAAGAAAGAGCATATACAAAAGGAAATGTTGATTCTAAAGGATTAGAGGCAGAATTAGAAGAACCTACTTTTGATGCACCAAATTTTTCTGATTTTGACCAAGAAGAAAAAGAGCCATCTACTTTCAATCCCGCAATGGATAATTTAGACAAAAAAGAACAAATGTACGCTACCGAGCAAATGGTAGATACTGTTTTAGATGTTTATGGAAAAGCACACCTTTTAGCTAATAGAGTAACTAAAATCAAAGAGGAGAAAATTGCACAAGCTATGGAGAGTGGGGAAATAGACCCCTCTCTGCAAGTTCCTATTGATGATATGGGTAATTCTTTAGGGCTAATGGAGTATGTTCAAGAGTATAATACTCAATTAAGTGATGCTATAAAGTTGGAAGATGAATTTGTTGAGAAGGTTAGACCTCCAATGATTAGAGTGTTCCAAAAGAAAGGACTTGCAATGACTGATGAGCAGTTTTTAGCAGTAGCATTTGGTACGGACATTTTAACTAAAGGGGCAATGATATTCCAACTTGTGAAACAAAATAACAAGTTAATGAGTATGTGGAAAGAACAATCTAATTTTGTTCCTAAATCAAAATCGAAATCAAGTACAACAAATACACCCCCACCACCGCCAAGTGATGCACCTACGCCTCAACCATCTCCACAACCAACTCCTACACCCGAGCCTACGTTTGTAGAACCTCAAGAGTTTAGTGCAGAATCTATGGTTAATGATATGACGGGTCTTAAAGAAACTTCTTCTTTTGAAAACAATCCCCAAACAGATTCTATGCCTCAATTTGGCGACCCTTCTATACTTGCTAAATTAGATGAATTATCTAAAACTAATAAGGTAGAGGAAGTAATTGATATTACGCCAACAGATGATGCACCAAAAAAGAGAAAAAGAGGTCGCCCAAAAAAGAAAAAATAATTTAAGGCGATGTTTAATAATAGCGACACAACATTTTTAATTAGTCAATTAATAAGAACTTTTACTATTGTAGATACTTATATAGTTACGATAGAGGCTATTTCTTTTGATAACGAATGTTATGAGGGGGAGGATTTAATTATAAATTACGAAAACATAAATTAATATGAGAGAGCCAAAATTAGGAGTTGCAGTTGGTAAAAAGGGAGTAGGAAAAACATTTATTACAACTAAAATGATTAACTCTTATGTTAAGGGTAATCCAAGTAAAGGGGTAAAGCCAAGACGAGCGTTAGTTTTAGATGTAAATGATGAATTTGTTGAATACAAAGCATTAAGGCTAAAAGATGTAAAAAAGTTTTCTGCACACCCAACCATAGAAGCAAGAAGGATTAGACCCTTTAATGATGATGGTATTAGAATGACCCTTAAAGAAATTCAAGAAACGCTATTTACTATTTTAACTGATTACAGAGGTGGCTTGTTATTAATTGAAGATATAAACAGATATATTTCTGACCATTTGCCTAATGACCTTGTAGGGGCAATTTGCACCAATCGACACACAGATACAGATATAATAATGCACTTTCAATCTATTGGTAGAGTTACATCAAAAATATGGCAAAACTTAAATTGGGTTAGATTTCACAAAAACACAGATAGCGTAGATAGACATATTAAAAAGTTTGAAGATAAGTATGAATATCTAAAAATTGCTGAAATGATGATTAACACACAATATTATAATGGCAACAATAGGTTTTTCTTGTTTGTAGATATTGATGCAGAAAAAATATTAGGAGATTTTGATAAATCACTTTTAAATAAAGCCATAGATGATTATATAGAGAAGTACTACCGAAAAATAATCTCCCCAATGCTCTCACAACGGGATTTAAAAGGTAATAAAAAATACACCCAAGCTACCGCAGTAAAGTTTGTTAGAGATAGAATAATAAAGAATTATTGCTCATAACCACTTTTTATAACTTGTTTCTTGCAAAAAAACTTTATGTTTCTTAATAATTATTATCCCTTGAAATAATATATTTGTAGGGTATGGTTCTGAAATTATGCAAAACAATTATTTATTAACCTTTAATTCATTCTGAAATGGATACAAAAAAACTTATGTCGCTTGTAGGTAAAGTTCTTACTGTTACTGCGGGAGTATTAGTCGCTTTTCAAGTTCAAACGTATTTAGCAAAACAAGGCACTAATGAGCCTATGACTGCTGAATAGTCAATGAACAAGCAATTAATTTTATAACTATTAAAATTTTGAAAAATGTCAAATATTCGTAAATATTTAGCGGATGCAAGAGCAAACGCTAACGAAAACTACTCAAATGCGAGTGGTGGATTCGTAGATGATTCCAACTTTACGGGCGGTAATGATTTTTTTGGTGCTAATGGTGGAGGTGGAGTTTCTGCCCCTACTTCGCAACCATATATCCTTACTGTAACTTCAACAGACCCCGCTAATAGCGGAGAGTTCTCTGTTTTAGGTTCGTATGAGTTTATTAACAACGCAGGATTTACTGCGGGTGGAGATTTAGTAATCGGTTTAATCACAATTTCAAGTGGAATTGCGGGAATTAACTATCGTGAAATGCTTTATCAATTTATGCAAAACCCATTTAGTGTTGGGCTGACTTATTTACAGTCTGCTACTGCTAATCAAGTTTTAGAAACTCTTGCTATTAACACAAGAGATGCAAATGGTAATGAAGCACAAAAGACGTTAGTTCCAACTATTGACCCGTATCAGCAACAATCGACTATTGTAGCAATGCGTTATGGGTACAGAATTGATGGATTTACTAAAGTAATTATTTCTAACATTTTAGCTAACGCTACTGTTAAACTTTACTTCTACCCATCTGATAATATCAATTTAGCAAGAGGACTATCGGGTCGCCCCGTTTCCGAAGCATTTGGTAATCCAGGCATTGTTAAAGCCCAAACAATTAAATTGCAAGGGTAATAATAGTGGTGTAGTTTACTACACGGAAACTTTATAAAAAGGTGTGTGGTGTTTTGCTTCACACCTTTTTTATTAAAAATTAAGATATGACAACAGTATATGATTATATAGCTAAAAATAACCCACAAGGAGCAAAGTCTTTTTGTGAAGCGTTTGGCTATCAAGTAACAAATCCTCGTTCAATGAGCCAAAACCTAAAAACTTTGGTAAATAATGAGGGGGAAGATGCACTTCTTTCCTTAATGGAAATGCACCCCGATAAAGATTTTATTTTAGAGATATTTTCTAAACCAACTAAACAAATAGAAAAAGAAGAAAAAAAATCTGATTGCGGTTGTAGAAATATGGGTACACCACACCTATTAGAACATTTTATTAATGCAAGTGGAAGAAAAGATAGTAGCGAAGCAACTGCTTTAGCTACAAATACTAATACAATAATATTTGCATCTGCATTAGTTTTAGCAGTAGCAATTATATTTAAAAATGATAAATAATGGTACGAAGTGAAAATTTCAATAATTTAATTGCAATGATTGTCGGTTCTGACAAAAATGGTGTGATTTTATTTATGAGAAGTCAAGGAATAAATATTAATATAGATTCTGATGCGATGGATGTAGTAAAAGTATTATATCCCGCTTTAACTTCTGATGTTTTTAGAGCAAATTTTAGTGCTTGGGCGGATGATAGATTTAACCCCAAAGCTAATGCAATGGGAATGGAAAAAATGGCATCGGGATTTGACCCTATGGCAACACAAGGTAGTGGTCAAGAATTTGATGCTATGAGTAGCCAACAAGGTGCTAATCTCAAAGAAGATGGATTCGCTAACGCAAGTGGAGAATTTGATGCTATGGATAGTCAAAGTGGAGGATTTTCTCCAATGGAAACTCAATATGCAAATATCGGAGGTCTTTTTAATAACGATAATCCCTATGACCCTAATGCACCCGTAGGAACAACGGGTACGAAGGGTGGAAACATTCTCCGTGATTTAGGAGGTATTGGAGGAATATTAGATAAAGGAATTGATTTTTGGAAACAAAAAGAAACATCAGATGCTACAAGAGATACAATTAATGCGGGAATCAAAGCTAAAGAATTAGATTTAAAAATAGCATTAGAGCAAGGTAGAATATCGAGTGAGCAATATGCACAACAACTTGAATTGGCAAGATTAAATAAAAACGCCCCTCAATCAACAGTTGTCTTTTGGGTAATTGGTGGTGTAGTATTGTTAGGTGCTTTGGGTACTGCAATATATTTCGGAACTCGTAAAAAGTAATTGCTTTGGAGAACGAAGTTGTATTTGATGATGTTCTACAAGAACAAGCAGATAAGGAAGGTATTTTTAAATCGTCTGATATAAGATATTACATATATACTGCTATATTTCTTGGTATAGGATATTTTGTTATAAAAAAATATAGTAAGTAATGAATGGTTCTGAAATAATAGATAATAACAGAAAGCTAATAAATGGCGACCAAAAGAAAGCACTAATGGATAAAACGAAAGGCACTATACAAGGTGCTTTTACGGGTTTAGTAGGTGGTGTGATGTTTGGTTATTTTAAGGATAAGAATATCTATACAACGGGATTTGTTGGATTATTAATAGGCGGTACTATTTCTGCTATTATGGTAGGTAATTTTTCAAAAGATTAGATATTATGGAATTTTTAAATATAGGTGGTTTTAATAAAAAAAGACTACGAAGAATAAGAGAAAAAGAAATGGCACAAGCCGAAGAACAAGCTAAACTCGAACAAATGGAACAAGCAGAAGTTTCGGGAGAGAATAATAAAATTTATTTGATAGCGGGTGCGGTTGCAGTTTTAGGGGCAGTCATTATTATTATAAAGACAAGAAAAAAATGATTAAATTAAATTCTAATGATAAAAAATCGTTTGTGATAGGCTTGGTAGCTTCACTTTCGGCAGTTGTGCTTTGGGATTTAATCAAATATAGATTAGAAATTTTAAATTACGAAAAAAATAAAAATTAAGTTATGGCAGTAAAAATACATACCGCAGAAGAACAAGCAGTAATTGACAACAGAACACGAGAAGTTGCTGATAGAAAAAGTTCAGAAAAAAGAAATAAAATGTTAATGTATATAGGAGGTGCGGTTCTTGTAGTAGGAGTTGCGGTTTATCTATTGAAAAAAAAATAGTGAATTATGGCAAAAAAAATGAACGCATATATGACCGCACTAAATAAGGCTCGTAAGAGCGGTGCAAGTAGCTTTAAATATAAGGGTAAAACTTATAAAAAGTCAAAAACAAAAACGGGATTAGTTATTTATAAATCAAAATAAGATATGAAAAATTTAGTTAAACCAATTTTAATTGGAGTTGCTATTAATTTAGCTTTACCAATGGTAGTTAAACCTTATGCTTCTGCTGATGAAATAAAACCGCCAACGGGAAATGCAAAAGACTTAAACTTTAAGCAACAACTTGTCCATATGATGGTACATCACGGACAAGTGCCTTTATCAAGCAGTATAATTGTAGGAACAATAGTTGGTTTAAGTGTTTTTATATCATCTAAAATAAAATAAATATGGAAAAATATACTTCAATTTTTAAGGAAAAGAATTACTACATAGGTATTGCGGTAGGTATAGCAAGTGTTTTACTATATCAAAAATATGTAAAAAAATAAATTATTATGAAATCAAATACTAAAAAATTATTAGTAGTAGGTGGCTCTTTGGCGGTACTTGTTTACTTAGTAGGTGGTTATGCTTGGGGTGGAAAGAGAGGATTATCTAAAGCATTAGGTAAAAAAACAAAACCCAAAGAGGTGGTTAAGCCTAAAGGTGTTAACCCACCAATAATAGAACTACCAAGTACACCAACACCTACACCACCATATCAATCTCCACCATTTATACCACAATCAAGTGGTTCGGGAACGGGTGGAATGGTAACCAATAATCAAACAGTTCCACCAAGATACAACCCAAGAGATTATGGAGATATAGTTTTAGGAAGTGTTGATAGAGGTGGAATGATAAGAAGATAAAATTATGAAAGGGAATTTAATATATTACGCAATAGTAGTTGTTGGAGTAGGTGCAATATCATATATGTATTATTTGAGTGATGCGGGAAGCAAATCTTCATTTGAAGATGATTTGGATGCTTCATTCGAAAGATTACAATCAACACAACGATAAAAATAAAAAAATGGAAAGATTTATAGGTAGTGCAGTAGGAGAGTGGAATACAAGTAAAAAAGTTTACCCAAACTCTCAATATTCAAATATTGGTGGTAATATGTTTATGGGTAATTTTAATGATAAAGTTTGCGGTAATTTTATTGTTTCTCCCCAAAGGTGTAATATTACTTTAAGCGAGTGGTCATCAAGGGCTTCTGCAAACAAGACTTTAAAAAATTATGGTCTATCACAATCCGAAATTAATAAAGCGTGGACAGATTTTAAAGACCAAGTTCAAGAGCAATTTGACAGAACAAAATTTGTAAAATTTGCGAAAGAAAAAGTTCAAACTCAAGTAGATGCTGAACCAATAGATGTAGAAGATACGGACTATAAGGATGAAATGAAGGATGAGTCTAATAGTGTAGTAGTTGAAAATCCAAAAATAGATTTAACAGATAAAAACAAAGATATTAAGCAATATTTAATATATGGGGGTGTTGGATTAGCAGTAATAGTTGGTGCGGTTTTAATATTTAGAAAAAAATAATATGCAGACTACAAGTACAAATGAAAGTATGTTTTCTGATTTCTTCCAAGTTGGTGGATACAGTAATTTAGCGGGAGCATCTGCGGGTTTGGTAAGAGGTGGTAAAAGCAGAATTAATCAGAATCAAAAGTTTTCTGATTTAGCTTCAAAAGGAAGGACTAAAGGTTTTTTAGGAATTATTAATAAAAAGTTTACAAGAATCTATGATGAAATTAAACAAGATTTTCAATTAAGTGATTTCAGAATAAATGAACTCTATGGAGAACATAAAAGTCAAGGCGGTAATCTAAATAACTTTAAAGACTATGTTTCACAAGCGGAAGAAAGTAAAGTTAACGAACAAATAATAAATGAAGAAAACACATTACCAAATATGGATTCCATAGATGTAAGCGATGTTGATTTTACAGAAAAAAAATCGGGAGTTCCTATGCTTTATGTTGGTTTAGGTGCAGTCGCATTAGTTGGTATAACAATATTAATAGTAAAGAAATTTTAATAAGACACAATGAAATTAAAATCAGCAAATCAAAGGTATAAAGAAAGCGGAAGTAGTTTGCCTTTTAAACAATGGATTGAAAGAGAAAAAGCAAAAGGAATTGTAATTCCTCAAATTGGAGTTACGGATGTAGTAGATGAAATGGTTAATGAAATGAATCAATCTACAACAGAAAGCATAAAAGAAAATTTAGAACCGAAAAAGGTTTTAGGATTAGATAAAAAAATATTAGTAATATCGGGATTATTAATCGTTGGAGCAATAGCGTTCAACTATTACAGAAATAACAAATGAATTTTACTCTAAATAGTAGATATGAGCAAATGACACTTGCTATTAGTGTTCAAACTAATAGACCAATCAAGCTACGCCTAAAAGTAGTGGACAAAGACAAGCCTTTGACTGTGTTTACGAATAGATACAAGACAGTCAATCAATCATATAAGTTTTATGTACGTTTGCCCTTAACCCCTCAAACTTTACAAATACAATTCTCTGATGATGATGGGTCTGATATAAGCAATTCTGTAAAAGTTTTAAATATCCAAAAATACGGATTAGAAAAACGTATGGATGAGGTAGATTTTAATAGCTACTCTGTTGGTGCTTTTGTGGATTTTGCACAAAGATTTAGTTTTAATGCTTCTTATTTAGAGCCAAACAACTACGTTAGTCAATTACAACATTACAAAATAGAATATTTACCAACCATTACTGATAGTAGAAACGGGAGAGAATTAAAAACCCCCGCAAGAATTAGTAAAAGCACGGGTAGAATACAAGTTTCAAAAAAGCTATTTATGGAATATACAGTTCCTATGAGAATGGCAATTTTGTTACACGAATTTGCACATTTTTACTTAAATGAAAATATTGACGATGAAGTAGAGGCAGACTTAAATGGTTTATTAATTTACTTAGGTCTTGGATACCCGAGAATTGATGGTTATGAAGCATTTTTAGAGGTATTCCAAGATACACCAACTCAACAAAATAAAAATAGGTACGATATCATACATAATTTTATACAAGAGTTTGATAATAAAAAATTTGTAATGTACTAAAGCAAAAAATATGTCAAGAGAAACAATAATTAACATTCCAAGAAATAATTCAAGCGATAGCGTTTGGATAACTTGGTATGATGCCTTAAAAAATAAATTCGGAAGAAAAAAAGCAAATTCTTTATTTACTGCAAATTGGGATGCTCAAGATGGCAGTAATTCTAATGCAAATACAACAACTTTAAGACAACATCTTGAAAAAAAGGGTAAACTTGATATAAAAGGTAGCTTTGCGGGGGAAATAAAGGATAAAGCCTTTGATGTTGCTAACTTTTTTGGAGATTATATTTCAGTTGGAAAATATATAGGACTTTCATTAGGTGTTATTTTAGTTGGTGGAGTAGGATTATTTATATATAACCTTGCAAAAGACCCCGACAAAGCAGTAAGAATTGGAACTGCGGTAGCTACAAGAGGAATGTCAGAAGCAGTACCAAAAAAATAAAGATATGACAAGAAAGAATAAAATAATATTATACGGAGGAGTATCGCTATTAACTATTAGTTATATCATTTATAATAGGTGGTCGAAAAGAATATTTTTTGATGAAGTTCTTAAACGAATTGGTGGAGGCTCTATAAACTTTGATGATTTAAAAGTTTGGAACTCAAGTTTTTTAGATGAAGTGAAATCAAGTGGCAGACCATTTGCTGAATACAAGCAAGATGTATTAAGAGAAAAATCAGAAGTATTAAGAAGTGCAATACAAGGCGGTGGAACTGATGAAGATAGTGTTATTTCTGTATTTAGATTTTTTAAGTCTAAAACGGGTGTAGCACAACTTGTTTCTTTTTACAATGCAAAATATAGCAGAGATTTAAAAGAAGATTTAATAGGAGATTTAAGCGATGGTTATTTAGCTCAATTAGGGTCTATAATTAGTAGCAAACCCGATGTAATATATACAAAATGAAAATAGAAAAAACATTATACATTATAGGTGGAACTGTTGGAGGATTAGTTCTTACATACTTTGGTTATAGTATTTGGAAAGCTAATAAAAATAAGGAATTAGCAGAAAGAGGAGAAAGACTTGAAACGGGAAGCACAACGGGTTCAACAGATGACAATACACAGTCGTCTGATGAAAGAAAAGAATCAAGGGATAGTTTTCCAATGAGAGCGGGTGCATTTGGTTACAAGGTATCTTTGTTACAGTCGGCTTTAAACAAATTAGGTGCATCTTTAACAGTAGATGGTAAATTCGGAAATAAAACCTATGATGCGATAGGAGAACACGGAGGATTAGGATGGACAGTTTGGTCTATTCCTTGTGAAGTTGGATATTGGTGTAAATTAGAGAAAGGTAGGTATTTAGAAATTTTATCAAACGCTTCAAGTCAAGGTTGGAAAAAAGAACAAGCAGAAGGGTTAGCGGGAGAAACTTGGAAAGAGTTTGTTATGAGTGGAGATGATTGGGTGTATAATAATTTAATGATGTAGTTATGGCAAAACCATATTTTAATCCAAGGCTTTATCCTAATACTCTGAATTGTCAGCTTATAGATGCACAAATAAGCAAATTGAGAAGTGATAAAGATGATGTGTATCAAGGCAAAATGTACGGAAGCAAGAAAGAGGTTAAGAACTTTTTGATGAATAAAGAAATACAGTTTGAACAACTAAAGTGTAGTCAGAAATTAGAAAATGAAAGTGTATATGGTTCGATTGAACTGCAACAAGACGAATATATAAAAGCAGAAGAAAGAATTATATCAGAAGCAAATAAAAAAAGACAAGTTATGCTTCTCGGTGGAGGGGTAGTTTTATTAGTAGGTTTAGCAATTTTTGTAAATTAGGTATATGGGTTGGTGTTTAAAAGGTAAAAGCAGATGCGAAAGGGATAGATTTAATAAACTCAAGAATGAGAAAAGAGGAGAGTACCCCGAACTTACTTATAATTATGATAATTGGAAAAATGTACCAAGTAATGAAAAATTAAAAAGTTGCAATGCTTTAGGGCTTAAAGTAGAAAGATTAAGGCTTTTAAAGGGTGGGTCGCAAGAAGATGTTGCTTTGTCTGATGGTTATAGGGTTGATGAGCGATACGCAAAAGTTTATGGTCAATTATATAGTGAATATAATACAGTTTTTACTCGAAGATATTGTACCCCAATTATTGATACTGACCAACAAAACAAAGATGCGGTAGAATTAAAAAGGGTTGCTGACCTTACTCAAAAAAGAATAGAAAAAGATACTGAAAAACAAAGAACTTACATTATTGCGGTTGGCGGTGTTGTATTGTTGTTAGGAACAGTTATAATTTTAAGAAAGCTATAATGAATAATTTAGAAGTAAATAGCATTGATAATATAGGTTTTTCTAACCCTAATAGTAATCCTAATTGGAATAAAGCTGATGGGGAGGACTATGAGCCTTATTTTGGTCAGTTAGACCCAAATTGGAGGCAAAATGCTCAAAAAATAATTGATGAGCAAAGAGAAGAAATGATTAGTATAGAGGATGCACAAAGAACAGAAAGTTTACCTAAAGAAATAGCAATATTTGGAGGTGGTGCATTAATTTTATTAGTCGGATTAATAATATATAAATACAAAAAGTAATAAAAATGGATAATAATTTTGTAAATGCGTGTGGTTGCGGAGGTCATTCTAATATGGATGGGGAGCAATTAAAAGATTATGGACAAGATGTTTTAGACACAGTTCAAACGGGTGCATACGATATTTTTGATGTCGTTAAAAGCACGGGAGGATTTGTTGTAGAAGAAGGAAAAGAAGTAATTGAAAAAGTTAAAGAACAAGGAGAAAGGTTTGATGAAAAGGAAAGGCTTATTAAGTCTGTACCTAATTCATATCTCGTATATGGGGCATTAGGTCTTTTACTTTATAGTTTGGTAAAATAAATGAGGAAACTTTTATTCATAGTAGGAATAGGTGGAATAGGATATGCTTTGTATAACTATTTTAATAAGCAATTAGCCTTGGCTCTTGATTGGGATTTTAAAATTAAAGATTTTAGGGTTAAAGACATTACATCTAAAGGGGTCGATGTAGACCTTATAATATCCGTTTTGAATAAATCATCTTTTGCCATTAAAGTATTTAACTATGATATTGATATATTGTACAAAGGAATAAAGGTCGGTAATGCTAAAAATTCCTCGCCTTTTATAATACAAGGAGATTCGTGGTTTGATGTTCCTACAAGTGCGTATATTGAGTTTGATAGTGCAAAGGGGATACTTGGAGATTTTGGGTTAGCAATCGTAAAAAAGGATTCCGTAAAACTTGATGTGAAAGGTGCAATGAATGTGGAATTTAGTGGCATACCAAAAGAAGTTGTATTTAATGTTAAAGATATAATAGTATCTCAAAACATTGCAGATTCAGTTGGCTTGTCAAAACCAATAGATAGTGTTACTGATTGGTTGGGAAAAATAGGTATAAAAATATAATTTATTTTATAAAATAAAAATTATCTTTACGAGTAAGTATAAATAGTAAAAATTAAAAATATGAAAACAAATCAATTATTATTAGGCGGTGGAATAGTGGCTCTTATATATATATTATATAAAAGAAAAAATGGAGAATCAGTTGAAGAACAATTTACTGATAACCTACCACCCGCAACCCCAAAAGGTAACCCCGTTAAGAGTATTCCTACGGGAGAAACAAAATATAAAACTTGTACACAAGCATTAGCAGAGTTTAACAAAATTAAAATGACTTCTCGAATGACAGAAGCACAATTAAGTGCGTTGAGAGATGATATGTTAAAAGGTTGTACGGGTGCTATGCCAATGCCAACAAAACCATTACTCGATAATACAATACCAACAACAAAACCATTACTCGATAATACAATACCAACTACAAAGCCATATTATCCAAGTAAGCCACCTACAAAGCCACAAAGACCTTGGAAGCCACCCGTAGGACAACCCGTATTAGGATTTAATGGTTATAGTATGGTAGGAACTATAAATAGTGAATTAGGAATTTAAACAAGAAATATGATTTTCGGTAAGACACAAAAAATTATGAAAACGGGTATTTCAAAGTATTCAAAACAGTTTGAAACAACTAAAGAGAATACACAAATACTTGTTAAAGCAAATGAAGGAGATGGAGTAAACTACACAATGTGTAATAATTGGAAACCTCAAAACGAGGTATCTTTTAAAGACATTATGGATGTTAGAGTAGATTTATTAGGTTTTGAAATGATGGCTTCGCCATTTTTAAGAAAAAGTGTTGAAATGTATGCAAAATATTACGATGCTTCAAACTCAATAATAAACTTATTCATTTTTGAAAAAAGTGATAAAATAGGAGTAGCGGTTTATGAAAATACAAAATTTAAAGAAACGCTCACATTAGAAAAACAATTTGAGAGATTAGGTATTTAAAATTTTAAAATGGCAGTAGAAAGAAAAAGAGCAACTTCGGTTAGCGGAAAAGATATGACGTGGATTAAAGATAAATTGACAGAAATGGATGTCGATTTAAAACTTTTAAAGCAAACTGTCATTGGTAACAAAGAATATGGTCAAAAAGGCTTGGTTGAACAAGTAAATGAACATAGAAAATATATAGAAAATGATAAAAATCTTAAAGCAAAATTTGTAGGGGCAAGTTTTGTTGTAGGAACTCTTTGGACTTTACTATTGAAGTTTTGGGATAAAATATTTGGATAAAATTAAAAAAATAAAATTATGAGTGGAGTTACAGTATCACAATCACAAAATATAACCTCTCCCGATGGAAATTCGTTAGCGGTATATAAAAGAGAACCTAACGGACAATATATCGTTAAAGATATTTATGGTCAAGAAGAATTTTTAACTTCTTCGGCAATTCCTAAAGTGCCTTCAACAAACGGAGGTGTATCTATATGGATTCCTTTTTCAACTACATTTACAGACAATGTGGCTTTGCAAGTTGTTAGTTTTGATTATAGCGGAATAGAATCTGTGGTTGATTTTGATGCTCCATTTTTTATAATGGCTTCGGGTACAATTTTTTGTACACAAAGTGCATCTCCAAACGACCAAACAAAAGTAAACTCGGCATCTAACTATTACAGATGTGCTTTTAACTTATTAGCAAGATATAGTGGTGGTGTATGGACAACTCTAAATTCACAAGATGAGTTGCCATCGTCAGATGAACCCGTTGATTTGGCGTTTGATACGGGGGAGTTGAGAATATTTACAGAAGTAGTAGGTTTTCAAGATACAAATACAAATAATCCTAAATTAATAATTACTACAAACTTATCGGGTTCAGAAGCGGGGGATTGTACTGCTATCGTTAATGGTTATGCTATGATAAATTATACTGCATACGCAATAGACCCCCTTACAAGCAGTCCAACGCCTACGGGAGTTCAAAATGTTCCTAATATAACAGTTTTAGGAAGTTAATAAGAAAAATAAATTAATATGGCAGTTACAGTATCAAAACCAAATAATATTTTATCTCCATCGGGAAATTCTCTTGCGGTGTTTAAAGAAGCGGGTAATACCAATTTTACTGTAAAAGACATTTATGGAGTAACGCAAGAACTAAAAGTGCTTGGAAAACCTCAAACACAAGGTTCAGACCCCGATTTAGGAAATCAAATTTTTACTTCTTTTTCACAAAATTTTACAGATGCAACTAATACTGAATTAGTAGAGTTTGATTTTACAAATTTAATTGACATCTATAAAGACGAAATACCTAATGTCCAAATTACGGGAACTATCTATGCTACACAGAGTGCGTGTGCCAATGAAGTTGATTCAGCAACCTCAAACTATTTAAGACTTGCTTTTAATATTTTAGTGCAAATTAATGCAAGTGGCGAACTAAAAACTCTTGTTAGTATTGAGGAAATACCCGCAAGTGATGAGCCGACTGCACAAGCAATAGATAATGCAAATCTTTTTGTATTTTTTGATGAGGCGAATATTACAGATGCAACGGGTGTTATAACATTAGTACCCGACACATTTCAAAACATAGCTAAACTATCCTTTAATACCAAAACAAATGTAACGGGAGCATTAGGAGGTTTTTCAATGAATATGAATAATGGTTGGATAGAACTTAATATAAATGCAAATACAAAAGGAAATACCGAAAAATCAAGTAAGCTAATAAATGCTATTGGAGTAACTATTAGCGGAAATGATTTAGCCCCATCGGGAACTCCATCTACGCCTTTGAACGAGCCTTTAACTAATGCAACTTTCCAAAATGCAATTAATCAATGCTTGGCACAAGACCCCGTAAATGGAAATTTTGATGTAAGACCTTATGGAACAATATCACAATGGGATGTTAGTCAAGTAGAGGATATGTCAAATGCTTTTAGAGGTGCAACCTTTTTTAACGGAGATATAACCGCTTGGGATTGTAGTGGGGCAACACAAATGGGGGGTATGTTTCAAAATGCACAAGCATTCAATCAAGATATAGGAGGTTGGAGTGTTGGGAATGTAGAAAATATGTCATTTATGTTTAATAATGCTGATTCTTTTAATCAAGACATTAATCTTTGGAATGTTGGTAATGTTGAAAATATGTCCAATATGTTCAATAGTGCTAATGCTTTCAACCAAGACTTAAATAGTTGGAATGTAGCTACTGTTACTAATATGTCGGGTATGTTTAGCGGTGCTTCATCTTTCGATGGTGCAATTAGTAGTTGGCAAGTGGGTGCGGTAACTGATATGAGTTTTATGTTTGCTAACGCAAGTGTTTTTGACCGACAAATTACTTCTTGGCTTACTAATAGCGTATTGAATATGGATTCTATGTTTGAAAATACCATTTATAACCAAAATATGCCAAATTGGACTATAACAAGTCTTTTAAGTATGAATAATATGTTCAAAAACAATGCAATTTTCAATAAAGATATGGGTAATTGGAATACGAGTACTGTTACATCAATGATAGCTACGTTTCAAAATTGTGTAAGCTATAATAGAGATTTAAGCACTTGGAACGTAAGTAATGTTACTCCCGTTAATAAATATGCAAACTTTGATACTAATACACCGAGTTGGGTATTACCTAAACCCGCATTTACTACAATACCATTAACAAATGCTACTTTTCAAACTGCAATAAATAATATATTAGCTTTAGATAATGATGGAGATATTTTCCTTGCTCCTTATGGTAAAATTCAAGATTGGGATGTAAGTCAAGTTACCGATATGTCCCAAGCGTTTCAAACAACAAATTTTAACGGAGATTTGAGTTCTTGGGATGTAAGTAATGTTACTGATATGTCATTTATGTTTGCAGAAACCTTGTTTGTCGGAGATATAACTTCTTGGGATGTAAGTAGTGTTCAAGATTTTAAATATATGTTCCAAGATGACACCCTTTTTAATCAAGATATTGGAAGTTGGGATGTAAGTAGTGCGATAGATATGGAGTATATGTTTGGAGGTGCATCGGGATTCCAAGCGGGAGGGACACAAAGTCCAACCAATACAAATTTAAGTTCTTGGGATGTAAGTGGGGTACTTAGTTTTGGTAATATGTTTCTTGGAGCAAACTTTATATCTTTAGGAATAGGCTCTTGGGATGTAAGTAGTGCGACAAATATGGGACTTATGTTTTTTGCTCAAGGGTCATTTAATGAAGATATAAGTTCTTGGGATGTAAGTAGTGTTGTTAATATGAATGCTATGTTTAGTAGTGCGATTTCATTTAATCAAAATTTAAGTGGTTGGAACGTAAATCCAAATGTTACACAATGTTCAAACTTTGACAACGGAGCAAGTTCTTGGCTATTATCAAGACCATCATTTACAAGTTGTACAATATAAAATAAATGTATAATGGAATAAATTATATGAAAAATAAAAATAAATAGTATGGAAAGATTACCTATACAACTTCAACTTTGGAACAATTTCATATTTGAGAAACCTCAAGTAGTTGTTGAAATTTTAAAGAGAAATGGAATAAAAGTTTCTTCAAAACCAACTTTACCCGAATTGATTCAAAAATCAGTTCAAGGAATACTTGATGAAAATCAAGGTCTTGTTGATGATATTGATGAGGTTTTAAGAGATGATGATGAAGAAGGTTTTGTCTTGACCGCTATTGGCATTGGTGTAAGTATTGTTAGTGCGTTTGTAGGAGCAAGACAAGCAAAAAAGAACAGACAAGCAATGCTCAATTTGAAGCTGATGGAGTTATCGAGTAATGAAAAACTTACTTATGCTAACATTCAAGCAATGAAAGAGAAAAGTCGTATAGAGATTTTAACTAATACGATTGAAAGCTACTCTATTTCTTTGCAACAAGAAGCGACATTAAGACAAAAAGATACTGCTTTGTTTGTAGGAATTATGGGTGTAGGATTAGCGGTTGTTTATGCTACAACTAAAATATTTAATTAAGAGATATGGAAAACAAAATATATTTAAACGCAAGTGGCGGTGGCGGTGGCAGTTCAAGTGGCGGTGGTGGTGCAAGTGGTGGCGGTAAAGGAGATTTGATTATGATGGGGGTGCAAGTACTATCGGGTCTTGTTATGGGTGCGGTAGAAAACAAAAAAATGAGGCAACTACAAGAGAAGTTAGCTAAATTATCTCTTGCACAACAAAAAGAATTAGAAGAAAAAATGTTAGCCACTCAAAGTCAAATAGAGAGGTTAAGCATTATGTATAAAACTTTTGCGGTTTTAGAAAATCAAAAGTTATTAGATGCACGAAAAGGTAAACAATTAACTCTTTTAGCGGTGCTTGGAGGAGGCGTTTTGGTATTAACTGCATTGGCTATATTTTACAAAAAAAAGTAGGTAATGGCACGAAAAAAATACACACTTAGGGAAAGACAAGAAGAAGCAGAAAGATTAGCACAAATCCTAAAGGATTCGGGTTATGAAAAAGAGGGAAGTGTAGTTGAAGAAAGGTTTTTAAGACCCGATTTTTGTGAATATAATTATAAACCACCTTATAGTAGTGATGTTTCAACCCCAAATTATTGGATTGTATTAAAAGACTATACATATAATACAAAAGATGATAGATATGTTTGTGCGTTAGATGGAGAGGTAGCGGTATCAGAAGATGTGGTTGCCAATACAAACCTTAAAATAGGAGAAAGGTTAAATAGGAATTTTAGATATGAAAATGCAGTACAAACAATGGTTGCAGATGGCGTTATTATGGAGGCATCTAAATATGATACAGAAGGTGTAAGTGCTAAAAAAGGAATAAACTATAAAGGATGGATTATCTATGCTTTATTAGTAGGTGCGGGTTATTTCGCATACAAAAAGTTTAAAAAGTAGGAAATGGCAGAATTGAAAAAAGAGAGTTGGAAAACTTTATTAGATGGATTAGATATAGGTAATATAGATATTAATCGTAAGCAAAGTATTTGGAAAGAGCCAAACGAAGCTATTGCCACTACTGAATATGTAGATTATAATAGTATGCTTACTTATAAAGAAAAAAGAGAAAAAGAAAAAAAAGTACATCGTAGAAATACAATAGTTATTGCCCTATTGATTGTTGGGGGTTATTTTGCATATAAAAAGTTTAAAAAATAGGTTATGAAAGAAAAATTAGGAATTGATTTAAGCAATATTAGTCTTAAAAAATTCAAACCGAGAAGCGAAGATACTGTTAGACTTATTTTAATGTCTTTGGGTTCTATAAGCGATAAGAAATTAGGCTACATTGAAAAAAGATTAAAAGGATTAAATAGTAGTGATTTAAACAATTTAAAATCTCTTATATTTAAAGAAGAAAATGAGTTACAAAGATTAAACCTTGTATATCAAGCAATGGCTAAAGCAGATAATGATAGATTAATAAAAGAAAAAGAAAATCGCAATGAACAAGGAATAAGCGAGGATTTTAAACGTAGGTTAATGCCTAAATTACGATTACTCGAAAGTATGGCTCGTGAGGGAAAGGTTGATATGCAATCTTATACGCAGTTTATAGAGGTTTATAAAACTAAACTTCGAGATGGGGAAATTACTTTGGAACAATATGAAAAACAACTCGAACTCAAAGTAAATGAATTGTTAGGAATTAAAGACCCGAGCAAAAAAAATGATAAACTACTTATCTATGGTCTTATTGCAGTAGCGGGATATTTTGCATATAAAAAGTTTAAAAAGTAGAATTTTGAAACGTAAACAAAAAAATATTCTAATTGTTGCAAGTGCTTTATTAATTCTTGGGGGATTGGCATATTCTTATTTTTATCGTGAAAATAACAAAAATACTAAAAAGGGTAAAAACTCCTTAAAAGGTAAATCATTTTTAGAATATGGAGAGAAAGAGAAGTCTGATTTTTTTAAGGAACAAAAGCAAACAAGAATGGGTATTAGGAATAACCCTAATTTAACCCCATCACAAAAAAGAAAAGAAGAAGAAGCCCTTAATAGAGCAAATCTTGAGCGATTTACAGAAGAAGAACAAAAAGCAATGGCTGAATACAATATTAATAAACTTATGGATGGAGATTTTGGAGGAGAAATACAATTTTTTAACCCATCTCAATTTACTTTCTTTTAAGAAAATAGAAAAATAAAATATTATGGATAACGAAACAAAAGACATATTAAAGATTTTAGGAGTAGCAGTAGTGGTTTTGTTTCTTTTAAAACCAAAAAAGGGTAAACGAAATAAGCTAAAAGATGCTACTTCCGAGCCTAATGTAGATAAAACAGAGGCGGTTTCAGAAAAAGAGTTAGAGAACGCAATAGTTTCTATAAAAGCATATAGAAGTGCCTTAAATAATAAAGAATCTGTTGCTGAATTAGATAAATTAAATAGAATACTTTTAAAAGAAAACGGAATTAAAGTGTTTTTATCGCCTAAAAGTGGTAAATTAACTGCACGAAATAGCAAAGGACAAGATGTCGCAAACGAAGAATAAATATGGCGGGAAGTTATGCACCAACAGTTACAGTTTCTCCTACATCACTTATAGCAGTTACCACAAGTGATTTAACATCCTATGATGAAATTCAAGAAACACAAGGTACAATCAACTATGAGGCAGAATCTATATATTTTCAAGCTAACTCAATAGAGCAAATAAACGAACCAATAGATGTTGAAATCTATGATACAAATGGGAATTTAGATAAAAATAAAAGAATTAATTTAGCTGACCCCAATCAATTTTTACCTTCTAAAAATATTGACCTAAAAAATGACCCCTTAATTTTTAACGGAAGAACGAGGTTAAACCTTAATCTTTTACCTAACGAACAAATTAGACTATACTTCAAAACGCAACAAACAGAACCAAGTGATTTTTTAGAGGGCGGTGGAGATTTTTTCAGCGAAGATTTTTTAGACACTTATGGTTTTTTTGAGGATTATGATACAGAGGTTCGTAGAGATGTTTCAAAAATGAAAAACGGACTAAATGGCAATAGTTGAAAAAAAATATTGTGTCATTTTTGATGATGACAAAGCGGTAAAGTATCTTTTCTTTGGATTGAATCAAAGCATTAATACCCCCCACAATGCTTTTGGCACTAACAACTATCAAGATTTAGTGGATTACATATATGATAATAACTTGTATGAAGAAGATAATTCAAAGATAGATTATAAGGCTCTTAAAGAAACAGAAGATAGTGTTGAAGAAACTTTGTTTAAATTTGATGATTAATGGCAAATGTTAAGTCGGACATATCATTACAAGTAAAAAACAATCTTAATAGAACTGCGACCTTTTCTATTCTTGGTGGAACACAAGACCCATCAAATGGACAAGCAAACGCTAAAACTATTTATGAATGGGATTTGACTGCCGAAACTTTTGCTAATACAACAGTTATAACAATAGAAGCATCTACCATAACCAACCCCGTTGTAATTAATTATGAAGTACAAAATCAAGATGGTTTAATTACAGACTTACAAACAGTTGTAAGGCTTTTAAACACATTAAATCTTGGAGTTTTTAATCTTGATGGTAATACGATTTGGATTATAGATGATGTTAATATTTTTGGTAATATAGAAGTGTTAGTATCTTTATCGTTTGATATAAACGTATTTGTTCAAGAGGCATATAACTATTTTGACCCATTAGGAAAAACACCTTTAGTTGATTTCCAAACAAAATATACATCTGTAATTCAACAAGCGGTAGATACTATTCCCGATTTTGTGGATTTCGTAGAATCACAAGGTTGGAGTTTATGTTATCCTACAAATGCTAATGAAATAAGCATAATAAGATTTAGTGCGGGTAGCTTCTTTTATGTAACTGATATTGGAGGAGTTTTGACAACTAATGAAGCAACAAGTGGAACAAGTATAACACAAAATGGTTTAGAAAATACGCTTTTATATACTGCGGATATTTCTATTTGGACTACTTTACAAGAAATTGAGTTTCTTGCTCCTCTACTTCCCGCAGAAGATTGTTATATTTTTAAGTTTATTTTTGAATCTACAATAGCTACAAGGTTTTTAGATGATGGTTTATCGGTTAATGGTTGGACACCCGTAGATTCAACATATTTTGTAAATGCAGAAAATCAAGACTTAAATATTCAGTTGGATACAGATGGGGCATTAACCTTATATGGAGATGAATTTCCTAACATAGTTCAGCCAAATGGTTATGATTTATTTTTTACGTCAATAAATGATAGGATTGAATTAATACCCGATGGTTTCGGTACTGATATTGTGGTTTTTAATAATATGAGTTCTGATTCACGACTTAATTTAAGAGGTATTTTTGGAAATTCGGGTATAATAAGATTGGATATTGGTAGCTTAAATCTAATAAACGCCTTTGGGTTTTCTTTAGATTTCACAATAGATAATGACGTTGCTCTGCCCGTAAGCCAAAAAGTACTTTTACCTATTGAATTTAATAACAAATTCGAGCAAGTTGCTAATATTTATGATAACTTTAATATTGAAGGGGAAGGTGCTACGAATATAAATGACCCCGAAATTGAATATCAAAACCTCCTTACACAATTAAAGTTATCGTTTGATAGAATTAGTTTTAATCAATCAATAACCGCTAATTTACCTTCAATAGAACAATTTGGTTTTGTTTTTGGTTTATTATACCGATTAAGATTAGATTTAAACAATCAAAATACCGCACTTTTAGGTGTAGGTTTTGAAATGCAGTATTTTAATAATTGGTTTTTTGAATTAGGAAGTCAAACATTTTTATCACAAAATACAGCAGATACAACGGGTGGATTAGGGAATATTATTACTTCTGCTGGAAATACTTTTGTTTTAAGTGGTCAAGGCTATTATGGATATAATGCACTTCTTGATTGTGGATTTACTATTAATACACCCGTGGGTGCAGTTACTCCTAACATATTAACTTTTACTGAAAAAGAGGGAGAACAAGTATTAATTGAAACACAATCGGGGTTAGGACAATCAACTTTTGAATTAACGAGAGCTATAAAAAATCAATCACAATCTGTTACTACTTCTAATAATGTAGGAATAGGTGTTGAAGAAATTATACAAGGAGCAACGGGAGGAGATGGAAATGTAATATTTACCATAGACCCAACACTTGATTGTTTAACGACATATATAGGTTCAAACCCCAAGACTTCTACTGCTAATGTATTAACGACCTTTATATGTGGAGGGGGTATATTTAATTTGGGTATCAATCAAGGAATTTTTACCATTCAAGGGTTTACACTTACATTACCAATATACCCATTAAGTGGAGTAGGAGATGCTTATGGTTTATTCCAAAGGGATTTTAGTGGTTTAAATGGTAATAATACAACTGAATTAGCAATTAAATCTTATCGAATAAATACTACTCAACTTGTAAATACTCTTGTGCAACCTTACGGGTCTAATGCCTTGTTTAATATTGGAATTAATGGAATTGTACCATCAATACCCGCAGTATCTTTTCAAAACTGTGAGTTTGGAACTGCGGTTGACGATTCAACAGTAAATCCATCGCCTTTAGACATTTTGTTTCCAATTCTTGCAAGAATTAATGTTTCAACTTCTTTTATTGACTGCACCTTTAACTATAATACTGTAATAAATACTATAAATTTCAACATAAATAACAATGCCACATTAGGTGTTCCTACTCAAACTGCTTTATGTGGCTTATGTGCTATTGACAAAACAAGTTTTACTACTGCGGGAAATGATATTATAATTTTAAATTCAAATTACAATGGGGCGGGGGACACTTTAGGTAATTTACAATTAAGAAATAATACTATTCTCCAACAAGTTAAACTTATAAGTAGTGCCACCGCTCTACCACCCGCTTGTTCAATAACTTTAGATAGTAATCCCTTTTTAATATTATTTTATTTTCAAAACTATAATATGACAAGTTTTACCATAGTTGGAGGTTTGCCATTAGTAGATGATTTTAGAGTTAATAACAATGATTTACCATCGGCTGATTTAGATAGTATTATAGTGGCACTTGACAATAACGGATTAAATAATGGAATTTTAGACTATTCAAATCAAACGAGTGGAGCAAGTCCAAATATAGGAGTTAGCGGTGTAGCATATAATGACTTAATAGCAAAAGGTTGGACTGTTACGGGTAATGTACCTATATAAAAAAAGGCTACTAAATAAATAGCAACCTTTAATTTTTTTAACCAAAACTTAATCAAAGTAAAATTCTAACTTACAGAAGTGTCATTTTCCAAATCCAAAGATAGTAAATTATTTTTACTTTTATTATTTTTTGGAATAATTTTTTTAGGTTCAACTACTTCTATATCATTTACATCTATTGGTTCGATGTCAATATCAAGGTTTGCATATACGGACTTGCTTCTTTTTGGAATAATTTTTTTTCCATCAACAAACATTATATTATTTTCCTCGTCAAGTTTTAGATAGCCTCCCCCCTCAACTTTATCATCAACACTCAATCCTCGTTTGCCATAATAGTCTTTTGGTAGAGTTTTAGATAACTGCTTTATTACAGTTTTCTTATACATCCAACCTTGTGGGTCTTTATTAGAACCATATAATTGATTTGGGTATTTTGACATTTGTACAATCTCCATAATTTCTTTTTTAGACATAACCTTAAAAATTAATTCTCCGTTTGTCAGTTTAGCGACTGCATAAACATATTTGATGTTTTTGTTATCTCTTTCTAAATTAGGTATATGGGTTAGTTTAGGTTCAAGACCAAGTTCATATTCAAAATCATCATCTTCATATACTATTTCACTCCAAATCTTTGATATTTCTCCACTTCTTAATATAAGATTTAATACACCCTTGTATCCTAAAATCGGTGTAATCTTTTTTCCAAAGGGTAAAAAATAAAACTCCCCTACATCTGCGGAGGGGTTTAATCCAAGTTCTGCACAAAGTAATATAGATGCAAATAAAGAAGCGGGATTATGCAAAAATGCTTGTTGCATTTGTTCGCTCTTTTTCACTTCGTTAATTACTATGTTTTTAAACTGCGAAGGAGTAATGTTATGTGTTTTTAATAATTCAGCTAAATTCTTTTGCTCGTACTTTGAAATAGTAGAGGTAAAGTTATTAATTAAAGTTTGTTTCGGGTTTAATTGTTTATTTGATTTTTGTGTCATTGTAAAAGGTTTTAAGTTTATTTCTAAATTCTGTTGAAAATTGATGAGTTGATAAGTATTCTTTAAATTGTATCTGTCTTTTATATTTATAAAATTCTACTCTTGTAATTTCATTTTGTATTCTGTATATCTTTGATTTAGTCAATTTTTCATAAAGTATATAATCTGAAAGACCGCTAATATATTTATCCCAATATAACATTTCGATTTGGAAATCGTATATTCTTTTACTTACAAATAATTGCCTATCCTCCATAATATACATTTTCTATTAAAGGAATATCTGATTTATACTCACAAGTAGTGTATAAAGGACATTTAGAGCAACTTTTAATGCTTGGGTAGGGTATAAAGTCTTTCTCTACATTCATTGCGTTAATCTGCTTATAAATTGATGATATATGATTTTCGTGTACTGAATAAGCATCTTCATCAATATTTATTCTAATAAATTTTACATTATGAACTTCTTTAGATGAAAAAACCATAAAGAAAAAATCAAAATCACTATAATCTAAGTTATAATTTTCTTTAACAAGCATTTTATATTGTATGGCTTGAACAAGTAATTTCTCTTTATAATGTAAACTTTCTACATCCCATCCCGTTTCAGACCATTTATCATCTATAAGACCACTATATTTTAAATCTATAATACAAGGTCTGCCATTCATTTCAGCCCATATATCTAAAATACCATTTTTATTTTTGGATTCAAGTTTTAAGCCAACCTCTTTAATTTTAATTCCATACGCTTCTTTTATGCTTTTAAAAAGTTCTGCCGATTGCATCGCTCTTTTAAATGGAGTAGAGATAGCTTCTCTCTTTGTGCCAACATAGGATATTTTAGGTTCGGGCTTTTGTCCGTTTCGTGGTAAACAACCCGTAGCGAGAAACTCAAAGTAATTTCCCAAGTCCATTGGTTCTGTTGTTGGAAACTCTACATTATCAAAATGTTGGGCTTTAAATTTAAGCCCACAAAGTTTCTTGCCCTTATAGTCATTATAGCCTTTAAGAAAAGATTGACTGATTTTTTTACCTTTCACATTATTGCTTTTGGTTGTTAATTACAATTTTTAAGTATTCCTCCTCTATCATCCAACCTCCTTTATGGTTATTTTCTCCCACCCAAATATATTTTTTATTTTCTTTTATTTTAGTTGAAACACCAATTACTAAAGTTTCAACTCTCAAATCTGACAAGTCTTTTATATTCATCCAATTACCCATTTTCTGATTTAGATTAATAAGTATAGAATCGGCAGTATTTCTGTTGTCCGCCTCTATAACTATTGGTTCTTTCAGTTGATGAAAGTAATATTTATATCTTTTTAATTTGTGCAACTCAATTTAATTTAGATACTAACAAATTATAATGATGCTTACTATACTCCACCAAAAGTGAAGTTGAAACCTCATAATTTTTTTTATATTTTATTTCAAAAACATCAATCATTTTTTTGATTGTAGGTAAATGAGATTTGTTGTTTTTACCATTTTTTATTGTTGCAAATAATTTTTCGAAATCTAATAGAATTGGATTCATAATTAATTATATTTGGTTATTCGCTTTGTTTGTGTCTTGCGAAAGTTTCTTGTAAACGAAAAAGGGAGAAGGAGATGAAAGCCTTTCTCTCTTTTTTTTATTTGACCACTTTGTACGCAAATGGAAGTCCAACCTCTCTTTGCTCACAATAAATTTGTAATGCTTTAAATGTTTCAAGTGCTTTCAATCTACCTTTAACTATGGCTCTATTGTTGAAAAACCAAAAGAACTTATAGTCTTTATCCACAACACCAAACTTATATAAGTTACCGCTTTGTGGCTTTAATTGATTTGTTAAACGTAGTAGTGTGAAATCTATACCTCTCTCCTTAAATGTTTGGGTAGAGTATTCTTCATCCATTTCTTTTTGAGTAAATGGAATTACTTTTAAATCATCCATAATTTGATTTTTATCTGATTACGATAGCAAATATAGAGAATAATTTTTATTTTACAAAATAATAAACATACAAAAGGGGAAATATTAAACCTCCCCTATACAATTAGTTATCGAGTGGCGTTTCAATAGCCTAATTGCTTGTATGTTAGATTAAATTTATCAAAGTAATCTTGTACCGATTTAATGTTGGACAATGATTCTCTGTAATATATGCAATCTGTTTTCCAAGCGAAAAAATCATCTCCTAATATTTCGGATGCTTCTTTCATAAAAGAAAAACAAGTAAGTCTAATAAACTTAAATACGTTCTTTAAATCTACATTCTCTTTTTGATAAACGTATGTTTTTTTCATTTCTCCATTTTCATAGTTATCAAACCTCTTTTCTCGACCCAATACTGATAGCGTAGCAAGACGTAGGGCTTTACAATCTGTATCTAACCCCGCTATATATGTTTTTTCATTAATCATCCCGTAGAGATAAGCTATTCGCCAATATGCGTGGTTTAAATCAGTACCACACATAGTTCCTTCATCAGTATCATAGTCGTAGTTATATCTAATAGAATGGATATCTTCGGGTAAAAAAACTACATTCTCTTTAAGCCACTTTGACACTTGTTGCTTAACGCTATTAAACAAGTATATCTTCTTCTTTGGGAAATTGCTTTGTGATGCAAAAACTATATGCTTATCATCTAATATAATTTCGGTACATTCAGAAGCCCTCCTTACTTGAAAACTTAATTTACTATTAATTAAGTCTTTCACATAAGAATCAGCACTTACTGATTTTACATATTTTCTTTTTAATGATTCGCTCATATTTCGCCACCTTTAAGTAAAATTTTCTTCTCTAATTTTGCTCTTTCTTTTTTAAATTCTTTTGCAGTAAATATTCCTTTGTCAAATTGTCGTTCTAATTTTTCAACTGCGATATTAAATTGTTTTGCGTTTCTTTCTTTTTGTTTTAAAAGAGCAATTTCTTCTTGAGTATCTTTGGCTTTTTTTATCTTTGATTGAATTTTTTTATCCTCTTTTTTGCCAACAACCTTTTCGGGAGTTTTAAAAGCCCTTTTTTTAGATTTTGACTTTTTTGCAGAATTTTCTTTTTTAATTAACTCTTGTAATTTTTTCCTATCTTTTTTCTGCTTATCTGAAAGGTCTTTTAAGTTTACGCCTTTTACTACCCTTCTTGATTTTTCATCTTCTGTTAGAAATTCATCAACAGATTCGTTTGCTTCTGAATTTCCTTCCGATACAACTTTTATAAAGTAACTACAATTTGCTCTATCTCCTTGTGCTTTGCCTTTTTTTCTTAATCTAAAAAATGTAACATTTCCAACTTCTGCATATATAATTCTAATACTTGCAGTCAGTTCTCCATTACCTATATTTGGAGCATCCTTAATTTTGGTAATTCCCGTATTTACAAAACCATCTCCACCATTAACTCCAATTTGAATTTGAGTATTCGGAGGTAATTGTATTAATGTTTCTTCTAATGCAAAAGGGTCAATAACTCCTAAGTCAGAATCGGGAATTGCAAATACGTTATGACATTTTGATTTCTTTTTAGTAGCAACATCATCATTAATTGCGTTCTCTACTTTTTTTAATGTGAAATCTTTAAGTGGTAATTGTTTAAATGTTGGAAATAGATTTTTAGAAGTCCATTTTTGAATTTTGTTCCAACTATTTTTTGAAGTGCTTTCAGATTCGTCTAAAATCTGTTGTTTAAAATCGGGGTTTTTATCTGCAATCTTTTTTACAAGAGATGCAAGTTTACCAAACTTTTTAAAATTATTTGATTTTTTCGCCACAATAAATAAGAATTATGCTTCAAAGATAATAAATTATTCTTAACTTTGAGCAAGTGAAATAGTTTATTTTAGTTTTTATAAAGGTTGGAAATTATTTGATTACAACTTATTAGTCCGTAAAACCCTTCTCCCCATAAAGAGGGGTTTCCTTTTATATGTTATTTTTTATAACTGTAAACCACTTATAATTCTCGTCTATTAATCTGCCCTTTGAATCTGTACGAAGTATTTTTTTGGTAACTGATTGATTTACATTACCACCTATAACTTCTATTTGATTACCTTTTGTAGATACTACTATATCACAATGACTTTTATATGAACCCGTAGTGTCATAACTTATACCATTTTGTCTTGCATAACAAACCATATCTCCTACTTTTGGAGAGTATTCATTTAACTTGTATCCAACAAAAGGTGCGTTTGGTTTTCCGTTTTTTCTATTGGCTATACTATCAGTTATGTATTTTGAGTGTGAAGGGTTATATACAAATTTATTCCCCGCCCCCGCTTTTTTATAAAGCCAAGAAATAAAAGTAGCAGACCAAGGCACTTCTCTATCATCTCCATCAAGATTTTGACCCGTACCCTCTTTCCAATATTTGCCTACTCTTTCAGAAAATCCATCATTTGCCTCAAATCCTCCTTCTACTATTTGATTTCCATTAATGTCAATAGTTGGTTCTCCCCAACCTTTCCACTCTTTTTTGGCAAGTGAAACAACTCTATACTTTACTAAAACTTTTCTCAATATAAATATTAAGGCAGTACCACCAAGCACCGCCCCAATACCAAATAATATGAGATTTTTTTTTGTCAATTAGTATTGCCCTTTAATATTACTATTAAAAAAGTCCGCAGATACTTGTCCTTCAACTGCACTTGGGTACATAGATTTAAAAGTTGGAAATGGTTGTTGATTTTCTTTAACTGCACTTTCAGTCATACGACCAAAATCTCCATCTACTCCATCTCCAAGAATACCAAATGCTCCAATATTATAACCTTCTGCAACTAAAAATCTTTGCAGTTGTTTTACTTTTTCTCCTTTGCTACCACGCTTTAATGGTAATCCACTATTGGTATTAGAAGAACTTGAGCCACTACTTGAGCCACTACTTGAGCCACTACTTGAGCCACTACTTGAGCCACTACTTGAGCCACTACCCGTGTTTGACGTAGGTGTTTCTCCAAAAACTTCTATTGGTCGTGTAATTCTTTTATATAAAAAGTAACCACCTACCGCAGTAGCTATACCGCCTACTATCCAAAAAATTGTTGATTTTTTCATAGTTTTATTTTTTATTGTAATATTTATAAGCAAAGTATCCAACTACAACAAGACCTAACCACATTATAGTTTTATTATTTGAAGGTTCTGTTACATCTGCATCAGTTGAAGGCATTGGAGAAACTCCCGTGCTATTTTCTTCTACCATATCAAAATCGCCTTTAAGAAATAACTTTTGACTTGATGGCATAGCCATTACATTTTCAATACGCTCCAAAGTGGGTTCGTTACCATAGTAATAAACTGTTTGTTCAGTTGTACCTCCACCCCTTGAACTCGCATAAAATCTATATACTTGAATAGGAATTGTATCTCCTTTTTTAAAACTATCTCCGTTTTTTAAAGCAACACCTCTAATGTTATCTTTATATGTCCATTTCATTAAACTCATATCTTTTTATTTTTTAAATTTTTTATACGCTATATAACCTCCGACAACTAATACACCAACCCAAAAATACATCATCCTTTGTTTTTTTTCCTTTTCTTTTTGTTCTACAAAAGCGTTCATCTTATCACTATCAACAATCTCTAAATCCTCAAAATTGGGTGGTGGTGTTGGTTTAATAATATTGGGAAAAGGTCTGCTACTTGGTTTTGAGGATGATTCACTGATTTGCCTTGCTAATTCGGGAGATATAAAACCACTCCAATCATCTGTGTTCAATGGTGCTTTATTTGACTTTATTGAGCCACTCCAATTATCTGTATTTAATGGTGCATTCATAACAACTTTTTATTTGATTAATACCATATAGATTAAACAAAACAAAACCCCAAGCATAGCCCAAAAGGTTACTTTGTATTTTGCATCATCATTATCGTTTCTATAAGGCATTATATATTTCCTCTGCTTTATTCATTCTTTCTTGAGCAATTTTTTGTGGTCTTTCATAATACTTTGCAAATGCAAAAGCTGAATCTCTTGGAGTTGTTTGTTTTAATAACTCTGTTTTAGCTTTCGTTTCTGTATTATTTAATTCCCAATCTATAAATTTTAATTGAGTATCAAACAAATTAATATCCAATCCTCTTTCATTGCTCCAATTTCTTAATTTATCCCAACGACTTTTATGCCATTGAGCAAGACCAAAAGAAGTTCCATTATCTCCGATTGCTTGAGGGTCATACTTTGATTCAGTATATAAGTTTCCCGCAATACCCGAAGCGTTTGATTTAGAATAACCCAACCCCATAAGGAATCGGGCTATACCTATACCATCTTTTTTTAAAAATCTTTTTTTGGTTGCACTAACTAATAGTACAAATGTTGCACCTAATCCTAATCCTATTGCAACATATCTCCACATAGTGTTATGCTTCTGAACCCGCTTGAGAACCTTTTCTAAAAGCGTAGCCTACAACGTAAACTGATACTGCTAATCCTACTAATCCTAAAGCGTATTGAACTAAACTCATTTTTTTCATCTTTCTTAATTTTAATTATTAATTATTTTGTTTTGAATGTATAGGTTGGAAAAGGTCTGCTACTTGGCGGTCTTAATAAGCCATCATTTATGTACCCTCCTTGTGGTTTGCTAACCATTGGTGGAAAATGACCACCATCAGACCAACTACTTTGTTTTTTGCCAAACTTTACATTCCATTTCATATCTGACGAAAATATAAAGTCCACTACATCTTGAGTTCGAGCCACCATTACGCAATT
>Ga0257110_1000066_pt1 | contig 57382 bp, 22 predicted proteins | sample LP_taG_7_FD_190184 | JGI IMG/M metagenome (GOLD analysis project Ga0257110, IMG submission 190184) | Marine microbial communities from Northeast Subartic Pacific Ocean, Canada - LP_J_2015_P26_10m | ecosystem: Environmental > Aquatic > Marine > Oceanic | place: Canada: Northeast Subartic Pacific...
AGAGAAGAACATAGAACAAGAAGAATTAGAGCCGTCCCCAAACCTAATCCTTATATAAACTATATAGTTTCAACTACAGCGATTCCCACATCGACTACTACGACTACTGAATCTCCTTATCCTCAAGAGTACCTTGACGTTTTAGTTGATCCTAGCGATGATGTTTTTTGTCCTGCTCTAGATCCTCCACCTCCTCCAATGTACTTTACCGCTTTTGGTGGAGATGAAATTTTCTCAACTGGCAATCTTATAGTACATAAATTCTATAATGATGGCATATTTCAAATAGTTCCTTACAACTCTTCTACATTCACAACGGCGAACATACAGTTTATAATAGTTGGCGGCGGTGGCGGTGGCGGTCTTTTTAGAGGCGGTGGCGGTGGAGGAGGAGCTGAAGTAAAACAGTCAACTCTTAGATTCCCACAAGGAGGCTTTACTATTGATATAGGCCAAGGTGGAAGCGATGGTATTAACGGTACAAAGTCTTCCATTGTTGAACTTGGTGTTCACGCTCAGGGTGGCGGGGCTGGTGGCTCTGCTTTTGAAGACAATGCTAATGCAGGTGGAAATGGAGGTGGAGCTGGTGGTAGAAGTAATAGCCAAGGCGGCTCTAGCTTTGGTGGTAACAGCGGAGGATCTTCTACTGGTCAATATGGAGGAGGTGGAGGTGGTGGCGCTGGAGGTTCTGGTCAATCTTCCCCAGTTCTATCTAACACTACTGTTATTGCTCCAGCGGGAGAGGGTGGAACTGGAAAAGCTGTTACTCTTGATAAACTAACTTACTATTTCTACGGAGGTGGAGGCGCTGGTGCTGACTTTGAAGGCTTTGTAGTCTCTCCGTCAGTTGGTGGTGGTGGAGGTACAAATCAGCCAAATGGGTCTGATAACACTGGAGGAGGAGGAGCTGGTAATGGTGGAGAGGGAGGTTCTGGCTACTGCATGATAGCCTACGTCCCAGTGACCACTCCCGCTCCCACAACCACAACTACAAGACCTCCTACAGTTCCTGACCCCGTTATCTTACAGAGAGTCTACGCTTTATTTGACTCTATAACTGTAAAATGGCTTGATCCACCAGATCCCGGAACAGCTCCCATATCAGAATATAAAATTATAGTTAGAGTACACTCTACTGGTCAAGTAATATATGATCTCGACTTACCGGCAGACTCTGTGGGTAATGAACTCAACCAAGTAAAAGAATATCTTATAGAGTCCTTGTCCACGGAAACAATTTATGACATAGAATTATATGCTTCTAATTCTGTAGGAATGGGTTTACCTACGTACACAAGTACTGCAACTGTTTCAACAACAACTACTACTACAACGGTAGATCCAGATGGAGTATCATTTATTATAGATTTTCAAGGAGATATTATTGATGGGTTTATTGGTAACGATTCTATTTCTATTAATGGTCCCACCGGAACTATTAGAAATGTTTTAGTTCAAATAATATCTAATGAAAACAAATATTTTTACGAAGTACCAGATATATCATTATTTGGAGATGGAGTACCTAACATACTAGCTGATAGCATCTCAATGTCCGTAGGAGAAGACAATACATTTATTAATGTCGTTATACCTGTTTTAATGCCTGAAAGACCAGAAACTAGATCTTTAGTGTACCTTTCAGCAGAGGCTATTGATGCTACAACTACTTCTACAACCACTACCACTACTACACTTCCACCTCTCTGTTTGTCTTTATACGATGAAGCTGAATTTGTTTGGGTAGAACCAGTTGAGGAAAACGAGGAGGAAGGAATAGAAGCGCAAGATGGCAAGTATATACAACCTGAAGATGATGCAAGATTTCTTAAACCTGTACAGTTCTTTTTATCTCAAGAACGGTTTCCTTATGAAATTGCTGGATCTGTAACTAGCGCTTCTACTTTGTCTGGAGATCCTTGGTATAATGGGAGATATTTTGAGCTTTCTAGATCCGTAACAGATTATCAAGATTATATTGACAGTCTTCCTGTAGGTTATAATGATTATCTTCTTATATCAACTAATGAAAATGGATCTCAAAACTTATTAACTGTAGATAAGTATGTTCTAAATTATCCTAGAGTTCGTGGTGATAATTCTATAAATTCTACTATAATAGAACTATTAGATGAAGCTGTAGGTTATCGTCTAGAGCTGAAAATAGTTGCTGACTTTGACTGTACGCTTACTAATGTAATTGCTCATGGAGAAGGTGATGAAGAAATAAACGGATTCTTCACAATAGAGATAAAAGAAATGGTAGGAACTTCTTCAAGTGTACTGTATTCAAAAATACTTCAAGATCAATTTAATTTTAGAATGATGGATGATTTTACTTCACAACATTTAAATAGAACTTATTACTTTATGTTAGACTTTGGGACTAGAGAAAAAATTGTAGGTATGTAAAATGGCTCAAACAATAGGCGCAGCTGGAATTAAATACGGTCAAGGTAGAGTCTCTGCTCTTACCAAGGCTATTAATTTAGAAAATCTAGGTTCTCAAAATCAAGATTCATTCATAAGAATGTTTATGAATGTAGTTATGTGGACGAGAAAATCTAGAATAGGCACGAACAGCAGTGTTTTTAGTCCTAATAACAGTGTAGCCATATTCAGTAATGATAATGAAGAATTTGATAAAGCATTATCAGATTTATTTTCATCTGCGGGTATGTCAGTTCGTATGCTACCCCCTTGGTATGAAGCTGAAAACTTTGTTAGCAATGGGAACCGTAGAGACTTATTTATTTTGATTCCATCATACTCTGCTTTGGATGGATTGAAAATGAAAGATGATTCGCAGGTAAAAATCATGAACGAGATCCACATGTATGGAGCTGGACTCGTTGTTGCTGAATGGTTTCATTTGTTAAATTCTATACCAGCTAAAAGATCTTTCCAGTTCACTGACCCAAACGATTTTAATATTGGCTGGCAAGATTCTAATCAGCCAAAAATAAAAGGTCTTATAGACTGCTCTCCATTTCAAATAGATGAAGATTATTTGGTATTTACCAATGCTGATGAAATTGTATATACCGTAGAAGACATAAACGATAGTACTTCCTTCGCAATACCTCGTACTTTTAGTTTGTCAAATTTTGCTTCGGACCTTCCCCTTAATGGTAATCTTACGCAAATCTCATCTGCAAAAGATGGTTCCATTATTTTTTGGAATACAGATATTGCTGGAGACGAAGTTACCACTACCACTACTACTACAACGACTACTTTAGTTCCTTATTCAGATATAAAATTAAAAGTTGGATATTTTTACTTAGAAAACGCATGTGGTCCTCAGAAACTATATCTTTCTGGAGAGCATAGCGATTTCTTTTTATTAGAAGGTACTGATCTTTTTCTAACTAAAAACATTCTAGATCCAAAGCAGCTAAATTTTAACATTGTAGCAGAAGATTACTTCGAGCATGAAAGATTTAATAGAGTAGTTGAGCATGTTTCAGTAAATTTAATACAATGCGACACTCCAGTTACAGCTCCTAAAAGTGGAGCAGAGCAGTGTTATTCTTTTAGATATGGTTCTAGCGAAGTGCGTTCTGCTTGGGGTAGGTTTGCTCCCGTTGGAGTTATAGTACCTTTTCACGAATGTTCTTTTATCGGGAAGGGTACGGGAGAGGAGCCAGCCGTGATCTGTCTAGGTGGTAAACATAATGACTCTAACGCTATATGGGTTCAGTTAAATGACGGTGGTGAATACAATATTTCTGTGGAAATGAAGTCTGCTTTTGGAGAAATAGTTGAAATATATCTTATACAGAATAGAAGTGGAAGCAACAGACAACCCCTTCAGCATACTAGTGCTTTTAACTCTCAAAGTTGGACAATAAACGCAACGACAAACAACTCTGACAGTATAGTGCGAAGAGTAGCAACTTCTCAACAATTTGTTGAAAATTTTTCTTTCTCTGTGAATGTTGACGAGCCAAACGTTGTGGACGAAGATGATATAGAAATAACTGGAGATGCTTATCTTGTACTTCATTATAAAAAAGATTTGTATAGATCTCAAGGGGATGATGTTGCTTCAGGATTAGTAGAACCTATATTTTCTTTGACTGATAAAGATAAAGTCTGCGCTACCATCACGTTTGGAACTACTACGACTCCACCTCCTCCTGAGTTTGACTTTATTGTCTTTATACAAAACAAAGCTCCTGCAACCAGAGTTACAGGTACGGGTGGCGATGGAGTAACAGCGTTCAAGTTTACAAGTATTGCTACTACAGACATAGTAGAAAATGTTAGGACTTTTTATATAAACACTACTGTCGGTGGTGAAATTTTTAAAAACTTACATATTATAGAGTCATCTCCTTATATAACTTTAGATATCAGGTCTGATGGAAGTCAAAGTAAAACAATTGATGTTACTCTTTCAGAGATGCCAGAAGGTGGAGGCAGCACAACTATAGTAATTACTGGTGACGCTCCCGCCACAACAACAACGACAACAACCACGCAACCTCCAAGGTATCCTGTTCGAGTTTCTATATCAGATAATCTTGAGGGTGTTTATCTAGATGCCTTAACCAAAGAAGCAGAGTTACCAGTTGGTCTTTATGTATTCACTTTTTTTTGGTACACAAATTCCGAAAGGGAGTATAGGCTAGATAACACAGCTCCATCAAGCAATCCTTATCGTTATTATGACAGGCCAACTATTACCCATATAATTAGTCAAACCGTTGAGAGTCCTATTCCTATGGTTATATTGCCATCTCCCACTCCAGATAGTCAGTCAGGAAATAATACGACGATGATTACTGTCGGAAGAGGTATTAGTAATTGGAATAATAATTTTAATGATGGTAACACAAGGGGAACAATTTATATCCCCGTAATGGTTCCAGTGTTGGGAGGTGATATAGAGCTTTATCTAGGAGGTGATGAGCCAGATACTAGAACTACAACAACAACCACACAACCTCCTGAACCGTGTGATAATACCATATATATAATATGCACACAGACATTAAATTGTGTGGATGACGGCAATGGAGGATGTACTCCAGATAGTTCAAGTTATCAGGATATCAGTTTTACTACATGCTGTGAAATATCTGATTCTCAAGCTTTATCCATGATAAGAACACATAAGCGTTCATCTGGTAGCTTGTCACAACTTTATTCGTCTGAATGTTCTCGGTTTAATTTTGATCTGCTTGCAGGATGTTTACCTAAAGATTCAAATGGTAATTGTCAGCAAACAGTTCATAGTCAAGTTATAGATATCGTCAGTTGTGGGTTTTTTGAGAATCCTTTACCGTAGGTGATTAATGGCTACTTATACTTATTTTGTTTCTAACGTTGGTTCTCAGGCATATCAGTTTTCTGGTATTTCTTCTAATAATCCCAGTTTAAGCTTTGACATTGGAGATACTGTAGTATTCAATATTGTTGCCGTGGGTCATCCTTTTTGGATTAAGACTCAAGTGGGAACTGGTGTTGGCAACTCTTATAACGACGGAGTTACTAATAATGGTATTGACAATGGTACAATTACTTTTGTTGTACCAGACGATGCTCCTTTTTCTCTTTTTTATCAGTGTCAACATCATGGTTTAATGAATGGTCTTATCAATATACAGACTGCTCCAACCACCACTACCACCACCACTTCCACTACCACTACCACTACCACTACTACTGACGCACCAGACGATAGCGCTACTACCACCACCACTACTACTGACACACCAGATGATACCGCTACCACCACTACTACAGTTGCACCAACCACCACAACTACAGTACCTCCCATAGTAATTACGACAACTACTATCGCTCCAGACGATGATGGTACTGGTACTACTACTACCACTCTTCCTCCCGTACCAAGGGTTACGAACGCAACTTCTTTACCAAATAATTATTCTGGTGGAGACCTGTCTGTAAGAAGTATTTTTTTTCCAGAAAGTTACTTCGGAGAGTCTGCTTCTAATATTTCTTCAGTAGATGTTGTCTGGAGTGTCAAGGGCAGTACTAATACTCTTACTAAGACTTTTCTTCCAGAAGACTATTACTTGTATAAATTTTTCTGGATGGATTTTCTATCAGTTAATATAAATGGAGATTATTCTTTCGCTCCAAACATAACTTATGATCTTTATTTTGTTTACCATCATATTGACGGAACTTCCATTTCTTCCGACAGCGTAGAAATTCTTTTATTAGATTTAAACACAACTACTACCACCACTTCAACTACTACTACTACTGACAGTCCTCTAGATACTATTATTGATAGAACTCAACTTAGCGATTGCCCTTGTGGTTCTGTTACCTTGCCGTCTGGAGGTAAGGGTGGACTAAAACTTTTAATAAAAGAAAATAATAAAGAGTATCATACAAATTTTATACATACGTCTGAAGTAGAAATATCAAATGAGCAAAAGTTTGTAACTATAACAGAAACTATTAAAGAGCATATTAAACCAAAAGACATGGCTTTGTATATTGATATAGATACATTCTATAGACTTACTGTGGAGAATGTTATATCTATAAACATAAAAGAGTATAACACAAAAAAAGTTATTGCCCATGTTCTTTATGGAGCTTATAACTCTAAGACAAAATCAAGAAGATCAGACTTTATAGACAAGCCTTCTATACACATATCTGGAATGGATGATATAGATCTATACGACAATGCTTTAATATTTGAAATCAATAGTATTTGCGAATACAATGAGAATCCTTGTTGTGATAGTTTGCCAACTAGCATTCGTCTTTTTGGAGCTAATGTAATATGTTTACCTTTAGAAGATTACTACAATCCTGATGCTATAAACCCTGTAATAGCAACTACTAGACCTCCAAATGAAGTTACTTTTACGCAACAGCTTGGCGCAGCTAGCACAGAAGTTACTGGAGAAGTTCTTCTGTTTGCCACAGCGGAAAGTACTTATAATTCTGACATCATGTATCAAGTTGAAATATTAGGTTCATCTTGCACCAATAGGTTACATCCTCCTAAAACAGTAAAGTCAGGAGAGCAAATACGTTATATAGATGATACTTTGGGTGTTAATAATTCTTATAGGATATTTGTTTCTAGACCGTCTCAGGCATATAGTAATGTGGTAAGTATTACAAACACAACTACGACAACACCAGAGCCTGTTGATCCAGAAATTAATACAACCTATACAACAGCTCCTCCACCTCCAGTTCCCACTCTTCAAACTTTAAGTTATAATTTTGACAATGACGAGTGGAGTTTATCATGGGACTTAAAACAGGAAAGAGATAGTCTTTTAAATATTGCCATATTGTATAGATATAACGATGGCTCAATCTGGAGTAATTGGTCAGAGGTTAAGTATTCACCCTCTGATACAGAATGGTCTTTGCTTACTACTGGAAATGGCTTGCACCCTCCCGTATCAACTAATGATTGCGTAAAGTATGAATTCAAGATTAGAGTATATGCTAGTCAGTTTAAGTATTCTGATTCTGATGTTAAAGATTTTATTACTGCTAAACTTCCTTTTGCTCCAACTAATTTATCTTCTGTTAAAAGTTCAAACACTGGCGTTGTAGATTTGAATGTTAGCTGGTCAGCCCCAGCTTATAATGGTGAATGTTCTACCTTAAGTTATGAAGTTGATTATAGAGAATCTGGATCACAAATATATGTTTCTTCTGGTTCACCTGTTTCTTCAACATCAGTAAGTATTAGCAATAGAGATGGAACCAAAGAATACTTCGTTAGAGTTAGAGCTGTTAATACTTGGAGTATGTATGGGCCTTACGAAACAACAGATCCATACTCTCAACTTCTACTTCAAATGGAAAATGTTTACGAAGATACCGTTAATAATATATTCTATACACCTGACAGCTCATCATATAATAGAATTGTCCAATGCCATATTGGTTATCTAGATCGACCTTTAGTTCCTTCAACTTATCTTGGAACTGATGCCCAATTTGGTAATTCTTCTTTTGATGTTGATTTGCCTGTCTGCCCCGCAGACGTTATCTATGATGATAACGGGCTTGAAGCAGGGAAAGCATTATCTTACTCAAGCTCTGATTTTGGCAATACTGAAATAGTATTAAATAATGGCGTTTACAATAAATTCACAGTTGAGTTTTGGTTTAAAGTTCCTACGTTTGGCACGATTACCAGAGGTACATTATTTTCATGTCAAGGCGATCAATATGGCGATTGGGGTTTTTCTAGTGGTAATGGGTTTAATCTTGAGATATATCTGGAACACAGTGGCAATTTTGTTGATAATCCTACTGGTGTTAACGTAAGGATGTTTAGCAGCCATGCTTGGGAAGATGACAGCGGTACAGCAAGTATTAGTTATAAGTACATGTCCCCCTATATAGACGAATTATTATTCTTGATATCAGATCACGATTGGCATCATATAGCAGTTACTGTCGATGGAGAATTAAATAACGCGACGGACAATGGTTATTATAAAGTATTTCTTGATGGAAACTTAGAATATAATACAGCAAGAACATGGCTCCTTTATTATCTGGGTGGAGGTCACCAAGCGTCATACCATGATCATCCAAATGTACTTAACATGATATCAATTGGAAGACATGTCCTGTGGGATTATGCTGGCCTTTTGGATGGTGCATGTTTTTACGTAGATGAGTTGAGAATTTCATCTAATACTATGTATTGTAGCAATTTCACAGTGCCTACTTCACCATTAAATATTATTTCTGAAGACCCATGCTAAAAGGAAAACCTATGAATATATATGAAACACATAAAGACAATTTAATAGTAAGATGCAATCAAAGAGGATACTCTTTGGAAGAAGTGATGCCTTGTGTTGTAGAACAAAAGGATGGCGACATGTGGATGATTGATGTAGACCATCCAGCGTATCCAAGTAGAAGCAAAGAAAACTTTGAGCATCCTTCGTATAAAATTATGAAAGATATCAAAGATGGTAAGATAAAAAATGATATAAATATAGGAGAAGGTGTTGGGACTGAAATTAAAAAATTACTTGCTTGGATGAATATACGTCCTACTGCAAATTGTTCTTGCAACAAAAGAGCAAAACTTTTAAATGAAAAAGGAATTTTATGGTGTAAGGAAAATCAAGAGGCTATTTGTGTATGGTTAAAAGAAGAAGCCATTAATAGAAAGCTTCCATTTTTTAAGTATGGTGCTATGAAGATAATAAAGATGGCTATATCCAGAGCAGAAAGAAAACACAAATAATATGTTTATATTGGCTGATAGAGTTAAACAAACCTCTGTTACAACTGGAGTTGGCGATGTTGTTTTTAACAGCGCGTTTCCTAGTTTCCAATCATTTGCGAATGCAATTGGAGATGGTAACTCTACGTATTATGCTATAGAAACATTCACTAAATTTGAGATAGGTATTGGGACTTACACTAGTTCTACTGATAGTTTATCCAGAGATACTGTTATAGTTAGCAGTGATGGAAATAATAAAATAAATCTAGAAGGCGTGTCTACAGTTTTTGTAACTTATCCTTCTAGTAAACATGTAATTTTAGATGATGCTGGTTTTGCTAAATCATTCGAGTCAACTTACGCTGGTATAAAATTTCCAGACGGTACAACTCAGACAACGGCTGGCGGTGGAGGAGGTGGAGGAAATGGAGATTCCACCAGATCTCACATCTTTGTAAATTCTAATACAGCTTTAGCAACTACAGCTGAAGTGGTAATCATATCTACCTTAAGTTCTGACATAGAAGTAACCTTGCCGTTTGCTTCTGGAATGCAAGGTAAAACAATTAGTTTTAAATTTAACTCAAATCAATATAAATGTACTATATTATCACAAACTGTTGATGACTTAGATGGTTCAAGTTCAACAGCTCTACATTATAAAAATGAGTCTATATCTTGTTTTTCTGATGGAGATGATTGGTATATTTTATAGTGTATAATATTATGTAGTCTTAACTTACACACGGAGTAAAAACATGTCTTATAAACCACATACGCCCAATGTTCCGAGCGGTATTCTTTATTTTGGAGATCCTGCTGGCGAAGCAATGCTGAAAGCGGAAAGTTCTTTCGTATATGACGATGGAAATGATAGACTTTCAGTTGGTAAAATTACTACTAGTAGCGATGTCATTGTCGGTGGCAATCTAACTATTCAAGGAACTACCACAACTGTCAATACTGAAGTTGTTAGTATTGAAGATAATATCCTAGTTCTTAACAGTAATTTTACTGGCGATTCTTCTGGCAGTAACGGTACAGATGCTGGAATAGAAATTGAACGAGGAACTAGTACCAATGTTCAGTTATTATATGACGAGGGTGTTAACCGTTGGCAATTTACCAATGATGGTTCAACATTTTTTCCAATAGCAACTGGCATTGATGATTTTTCTGGTTACATTGCGAGCGTTGGTGCTGGCGCAGGCTTGACAGACAGTGGTACTGCTACTGATCCAATTCTTGATGTCAACGTTGATAATCAAACTCTGGCAATTACTACTGATACAGTACACGTTAAAGATCTTGGCATTGATACTGCGCAGCTTGCTGCTGATTCTGTAACGAGTGCTAAAATTGCTGATGGCGCTGTAACAGAAGCTAAACGCACAAGGACTATTACAGAGGTTACTGCTGATTCTACAGTTGCTCATGATGTAACCCTTGTAACCACTTCCACTACTAACAGAACTATTACCTTGCCGACAGCAACCAATGGCAAAGTTGTAGTAATCAAGAAGATTGATAGTGGGTCTGGTCAGGTTATTATTCAGGGGGCTTCGCACGATTCTACAACTGACAGGATTGATGGTTCATCATCAACAACTCCTAGACTGTACTATGTTAATGAGTCAATCACATGTATAGCTAAAAACACTGGTACTTCTACGCAACAACAGGATTGGTACGTAATCTAATATGTTTTCTATTACTTTACAAACTTCTGATTCTTCAATATCTGTCAACGACGTTCTGGGTCGCTTGGGGTTTGCTGCTTCAAGCGAGTCAGACGGCGCTGATTCTATACTTGTAGCTGCAATAATTGAAGCTGTATCTGAAGGAAATTTTACACAGACTTCTAATGCTACATCTTTAGTTTTTTCTACTGCTAACAGCGCTACAGCTACTGAGAAGATGCGTATAAATAGTGATGGATATGTTGGTATTAACACAAGTAGTCCATCATCTAAATTAGAAATAGTAGGAGAGGGAAGCACTACTGACGATGGAATCATAACTGTCAACGATCCTAGCAGTGGTGGCACAACGTCTTGGATTAAGCTTTATGCAGACGATGGCTATGATGATTTAACTTGGCATATATCTTATGCAGACACTTCTATGTTTAGAGACTTAGAATTTAGAAGTTCATTTAGTTCCGTTCGGGAAGTATCTATTTCTGAAAGTGGAACTTTAAATGTTGAAGCTAATGGAACTAGCACAAAACGATTTAAAGCATATGACTTCTACTCTACAACTTATAACACAGCTGCTTTACCAGCTTATACTTTTGCAAATGATTTAGATACTGGCATGTGGTTAGCCAGTGCTAATAATTTATGTTGGAGTACTGCTGGCGTGGAAAGAATGAGAATAGATAGTATTGGGAATGTTGGTATTGGGACAAGTACTACGACAAGAAAATTAACTGTCCAAGGCAATACTTCTGATAATAGCGCTGCTGTTTTAATACAAGCAGACGGTTTAGGCTCTACTACCACTGACGGTCTTTTATTGTCACAAAATAATGCGGGCTTAGGTTACTTATGGAACTTTGAAAACAAAGGTCTTGTTTTTGGAACTAATAATAATGAAAGAATGAGAATTGATGAAAATGGTAGTGTTGGAATTAACACAACTAACCCTCTCCTAAACCTTCATGTTGTTCATCCAGACGGAGCAAACGGATTTGTAATTACTGACTCAGCAGAAAATGGTCTAGTGTTTGGAGAAGGAGTTTACAGTGCAAGTGCAGCGTATACAGGGATGAGTCATACTGCATTCACTGGCAGTTCTGATTATATGATAATGAGTGCTGGCTCTCACACTCTAGTCTCTGCAAAGTCTGGCTATGATACTTTTATCCGAGGTGGTGGAAATAGCACTACGTATCAAGCTAGAGTTGGCAGTAATTTTACTATAGGTGCTGACTTATTAGTAGTAGACACTGAAGGTCTTAAAGCTAAGAAAAATATTTATATAGATCGTTATCTTGAATCCAACATAGCGGTTGGCTGGTACACAGTTGCAGTTAATGCTGCTAGTAGAGCTTGTGGTAGATTTGGTCTAGCATGTCAAAGTAGCAATAGACATCAAGGTATAATCTTCTATGCTTCTCACTATTATGGGTCTGGCAATCAAATATCTATATTACATAATGAAAAGTATTCTAGCTCCAACCCAATTGCTAAAATTAGAATCAAAGAAGGTGGCACTTACGATGGTTGTTTACTACAGGTTTATATTGATGCGACCAATAGCAATACTCCAGAAATATTTCTTTTAGGTGATAACATTAATGATACGGGATGGGTTGTTACGGATTGGGTTGCCGATGGTACAGATCCGGGTACGGTGTCGAACTTTTCTTCACTTACTAATGTTGCTGTCGAAGTAGACCTAGATACTGTAGAGTTTGGGACTACGGGCAATTCAGAATTTCAAGGATCTATTACTGGTAATACATCTGCTGTATTCAATGAGTCTGGAGGAAACAATGACTTTAGAGTAGAAGGCGATACTGATACGGACTTGCTCTTTGTAGACGCAAGTACTGACAGGGTTGGTGTTAGCACAAACACGCCAGCTCAAGTGTTTGATATCACAACTTATGAAACTGAAGGACTAGGCGTTAACTTTCCACAAGAAACAGCTCCATCTTCAGTCGGTGGTTTTCAAAGTTTAATTACAGAATCTCGTTCATCAAGTATTATTACTAAACATCTAGAAAATACTTCTAATGGCAGTAGCACTTTAGTTCTAAAAAATCTTATTAGATACGGTACTGATTTTGTTTCTATAGACGGTGCGTACACTACTGGTCTTAGCACAAACTTTGATCCTAAATTATTCGTAAATACAGACAGTGGAAATGTTGGCATTGGAACAGTCACTCCCACTGAAGTTTTAGATGTATCAGGTGGCTTAAAAAGCACTGGATGGATAACTTATAGTGATAGTGGCACAGGAACTAGTACAAATGGTGGCGTTGGGGTTGCTAGTGGATTTAATGTTAAACTCAGCGACACTCATGGAACAACCTTACGGGACACTTGGCACTATATAATTAGATTGACAACTACAGGCACTGGAGTTGACACTGGATCTTCTTACTTGGTTTGGTATTCACAGCCAACCTCTACTTGGATTGCTAGACTTATAGGTAGATCTGGAAGTACTTCCAATCACCCATTACTTGGTATTAGTGGTTCAAACGCAGTAGCTTACGATGAACACTCTGGAAATTATGGCATACAATATACTGTCGAGTCTTATTATACAGCTGACTCAGATGGCACTCCACACTCTATGGGAGCTAACTTTCAATGGCAAAGAGATGTTGACACCCTTTCTTATTCTGATGGCGATGTGGTTGTTGACGGCGCGAGACCTGTTACAATTTCTGCCTCAAGCAACATAGCCACTTCAAAGAAAGCAAGCGCTGGTGGTTGGGAATTTTCACATGACGCAATAGGGTCAGCCGGTACAAACAGCGGTGGATATGGATGGTATGGTACTAACGATGTTTTGTCGCGTTATTGGATCGGACCTGCATACGATACGGCTAGTTTTAATATTTTGTATAGTAATGGTAACGTTGGTATTAATATTCTTAATCCCGCTTACGATTTAGATCTTGCTGGCACAGCGCGAATAGAACCAACATCTCATGGAATGTTAATTGGTAGAGGATCAGGCGCTAGTTCTATCAGGGCAACTGGAGCGACCACTCCAAGTGAATATCTTATATTAGACAGTAATGGACAATACATGTCTTTGAATCATTATACTTCTGACAACATAGTCATGGCGTATGGTGGTGGTAATGTTGGCATGGGAGGAAATTATAGTCCGGCTAATAAATTACATATTTATGAAGATTCTACATATAGTTCTGAAAATACATATGCTATAAAAATTAGTGATGGTGGCAGTCCAGAAACACATGGAATGTTACTAGGAGTAGATTCTGCAAATAATATTGCGTCTATTCAAGCTGTTGATCCCGGTACTAGCTGGGCAAGAAATTTATCATTACAAGCAATGGGTGGTAATCTTGGAATTGCTACGATTTCTCCAACAGAAAAACTGCATATAGTCGGTGGCAATATTTTATCATCTTCAAGCGCTGGAGTTGGTGGAGGTATTGGTAAGGCAGATGACGGTGTGCATATTTTATACCCCGGAGGTGGCACATTTGGAGGCACTTCTTCTTCTACAGCCACTGGTTATATAAAAATTAAACTACCAGCACAAAGCTCTGCTACGATGTTGGCTTTCGATCTAGACATTTATGAATATGAAAGTAATGTATTGGGAAGAGTTGCTAAGTTTAGGATTGCTGGTTATGAGTATTCAAACGATCAGTGGCACAGAACTCAAGTTATAATGGATGGTGATGGACCAAGCGACCATAAATATAAAGTTAGTTTTGGAGAAGATACTAGTGGTAACAAATCTATATACATATCTCAATACTCAGATGGAAAAAATGGAACAGATCAAACAGACTCTAGCCTTTGGCGATATCCAAAAGTTTCCGTCTCTAATGTATTCTGCGGACACGCTTCTGTTCCTTATAGTGAATGGATTGACGGCTGGGACATTGGGATTGTTACAGCTTCTGACATAGACACCGTTTATGCCAACCATGTTGTGTCTAGATCCTTAAAGTTATATGAAAGTAGTTATGATTTAGCTTCACTAACAATCAACAGTGCATTCACATTCCCAACAGCTGATGGAAGCAATGGGCAAACGTTGACAACAGACGGTGCTGGTAATCTATCATTTAGTAGTAGTGCCGGTGGCATAAGTAATTTAGTAGAAGACACCACGCCACAACTTGGTGGCAATTTAGATCTTAATAGCAAGAACATATCTGGCACAGGCAACATTGGATGCGTTGGAATTCTTAGTAGTACTAGCGCAACGATTGGTGCTATGTCAGGTTACGGTTTAGATATTACAAGAACTGGATCGACTTTTGGTAATACTGTGATTACAGATTTGTTTGGAAATATAACTTTTACTGGACAAACAACGTATTTGGAAATGAGCAATACTGCGTTGGGTGGTCAGGGTATTGTAACCATGAATCCCACTGGAGGAAATCAAGATTTTAGAGTAGAAGGAGATTCTGATACAAACCTTATTTATGCAGACGCTAGTACTGACAGAGTGGGTATTGGAACTGACTCCCCAACTCAAAAACTAGATATAGATTCGGATAGCGTTAGACTTAGGGATGATAAAACACCAGCTTCAGCAAACGCTGCTGGAGACAAGGGAGAAATCGCTTGGGACTCAGACTACGTGTATGTATGCGTAGCAACTAACACATGGAAGAGATCGTCTCTTTCAACATGGTAACATAAGGAGATATATTATGGCAGGTTTACCAATTTTAGACGCAGTGAATCCAGAAGTGATTCCTGCTAAGACTTACGATAGAGTGTGGATTGAAGAAGTAATTATTCGTGGACCAGATCCTAATTTAGATATATCTGGAGAGGTCAAACTGCGCAAATATGGCATGTTTGATGGTGTGGCTGAGTTTGAGCCGGGAAATGGTAAATGGATTCGTGTGAGCAATATGCTAGAAAAAGCACAAGAAAGTCCAAGCCTGCAAGCGGCTATGGCTGGAATCATAGCATACGTTGCTGAACTTGGTATAGAAAATGAAGTCATCAGCCCGCCGTCAGAGTAGCTTTTAGTGTATAATTACATGAGGTGAAGTATGTTTGGTTTTTTTGGCTTACTGCCATTTTCTACTATAGAACTGGTGTATTATAACGGAAAAGATTCTGAGTTGATATTATGTATCCAACAGTCAGATTCTTATAACTATGGCATAAGTTCCATTATTACTATGGACTTAAATCTAGAAAAAAATCCACAGGTTATTATATGAAAATACTTAATATCACACTTTCTATCCAACAACAATCCAACGTCACCCTGAGAAGATAAAATGTCTAGTGAAATACACGTAAACGATGTGGGTACTAAGTTCTTAGCTACAATTAAAGATGACGATGTAGCTGTTGATATATCTAGCGCCACTAGTATTACTATGATTTTTAAAAAACCAGATGACGAAATTGTTCAAAAGTCTGGAACGCTTGATTCTGACGGTGTAGACGGCAAGGTTTACTACAGTACAATCGTTGGAGATTTAGACGAAGCTGGACTCTACAAACTACAAGCAAAAGTTATTCTAACCACTGGAACTTATTATACTGATATTTATTCTTTTAAAGTACACTGCAACCTATAGGTGATATATGTCTTGGCAAGGTCAAATTTCAACGATGGTTAGATATTTAATTAGCGATGTAGATCCTAGTAATTATAAATATACAGCTAAAAGATTAGAAACAACTATACTGGTAGCTTCTCACTTGTTGACTACTCAAACTGATTTACGTCAAGAGTATTCTATCAATTTAGAAAGTTGCACTCTTAGTCCTGATCCAACGGATCAAGAAACAAAAGACAATGACTTCATAGCTCTTGTTAGCTTAAAGTCTGCTTGTATTATTATAGGTGGTGAAATTAAATCAGAATCTGGGAATGCTATCTCTGTTAAAGATGGTCCTTCATCTATAGATCTTAGAGGTGTAACGGGGACTTTAACTATTCTGTACAAAGATTTATGCAGCAAGTATGATCAATTATTATTAGATTACAAAGCTGGAAACAGTTTGGCTGGACATGCCGTTCTTGGTCCTTATAGTCCGGGAAGTGATTTTGTAAGACGAAGTTATTCAGACGTAGATCACCGTGGTGGTTATTTTAAATATTAAAGGAGAACATAAATGGCAATCAAACCTTTGGGAACTAGAAATGAAGTAGGAACACTACTTTATGATATTGATAAACAGTTAGCAGATAATAATGCTGGACTCATTAGTGCTAAAGACGTTAGAGAAACTATGTCTAATCTTGCTGAATCTATTCCATACCTCGTTGCTAGTGGGGATTGGGAATCTGTTGGAACACAGTTCATTAGTAATCTATATTTAAAAAAGACTACTGATTCATTAACTAATAGTGAAGATGGTGGTGTTTTAATCGTTGAGAGTGGCATTCAGTTCAATAATGATGTTGCTGGCGGTGTGCTTCAAGTTCATGCGTATCCGGGACCAACTGGTATTAAACATAATGAGTTAGCTAATCTATCAAATTTTGATGATCATCCACAATATCTTAACGTTAATGGCGTTAGAAATATGGGCGGCAATCTTGGACTTGGATCAAACTGGATCAACAGTGATGGCGTTGCAACATCCACTGGGCATGGCTTACAGTTTGAAAAGTTGTCTGCTACATTATCTGTAGCACATGTCGGTGATGATACACATATCGAATTTGATAAAGATAATTCAGAAATAAAAACTGGCAAATCAACTGCTATGGCTTGGATCAGTTTTAACTCAATTGACGGGGGTAGTGAAGCCACAACATTAACTGTAAACTCTTCCTACAACATTAGCATGATTGAGAGAGTTATGGAAAATGGCGCACCGCAAGCAGGCAAGTTTAAAATATTTTTTAAATCTGGACTTTTTGATTCTGATGATACTACTGGATCAAACATTTGCGCTGTTGGAAGTAGCAATGCTAGGCAGAGTAATGCATCAGGCGGTGACTTTGACAATAACACTGTCGCATGTGTGGTTAGAAATTCAGACTATGTAACCTTCTATGTACAAGATGATACAAATGCTTTTATAGATGCAGAAGTCAATGATTTGATGATCTTTGGTCTTGCATCTGGTGTAACTCCAGAAACCGCCCCAGTAGTAAGATATGAAGTATAACATGTAAACAGAACGGGAGTTTATAGTGTCTGACCAAAACGAAATACGATTATTCGATAGAGTTAAAGAAATTACCTATTCTCAAGGTTTAACTCCTAGCTTTGCTCTTTCTGGAGCATCGGATGGGTTTAGTCCGCTTAGTAGATTTTATGAACACAACGAGGTAGTTTTTTATGCTGTCACTGATGGTTCAGATTATGAAGTTGGATCTGGTGTTTACAGAAGAGCAGATGCTGATCCTAATGATTCTATTACTTATAATGAGTTAGAAAGACATCCGTTCAGAAGTAGTAAATTAGATAACGGTATGGTCAATTTCTCTCCGGGCGTGAAAGAAGTATTTATTACTTATCCAGCAACTCACTCTGTCATGATGGGTTCTGGACTGCCAAGTTTAAATGTTCCACAAAGAAAAGGCATGGCTGTTTGGGATTCAGAAAATATCTTAAATTATTTTTCTAATTTTACATTTGACAGCTCATTAAATTCTCTGGGTGTAAATCAACCGAATCATTTTTATGGTTTAGATTTAGGTGGTGATGCTCTTGAGTATTCTTCAAGAGTCAGAGCTTCTGGCTATTACGTTGGTCCTACTGGTGTGTATTTTCAGAGACACAATGGAGCAAATGCTAACTTACAACTGTCTACACAGCCATACCAAGGAGGTACGCAGTTCGTACACTTTGCTCCTAATCTTACAGATAGCCAACTTACAACAACAAATCAGACAAATTCTCATGCTCTTATTCAAGTTAGTGGCGATGTAAATCAATATATACTACTGCAAAAGCAAGATGCTCACACTGTATTTGCTGGCCCAGTAGACGACTGTAATCCTTCTTGCTCTGAAGACTATCCTTTGTTTAGAAGTCTAGTAATAGATGATTTACCTATGGTAGATTTGTCTGGCATATTTACTTCTATGGAAACTTTGATAGCTACATCTGGAGCATTAGTTTCTTATACTGATAATTCAATTCTTGCCGCTTCTGGAGATTTACAATTATTTGCTAGTGGAGTCCAAGATAATCTTGATGCCCACATAGCGAGTTACCAATCAGACTTTAGAGATTTTGAAGTAGCTAGCTCAGGAAGAATAGATGACTTTTTGTCAGAAGCTACTCATCCACGATACTGTTCTGTTAGAGGTAATAACGTTGATGGAAACGACGATTCATGGAAAGGCAGTAGTAAAAATCAATCTATGGTTAACTGGCTTAAATTTCCGTTCAGTCATGTAGAAAACGAATCTGACATTGGTGATTGGAACACTTCTCAATATACGTACACGGCCCCCGCTTCTGGCATTTACAAAATTGACGCAAATGTATATTCTCATTTCCAGAGTTCCGTTGGAGATGTTCTAAATGAATTTAGATTAGTAACTAGCGGAGATGGCACTATCACTTCGTATCTATCTAACAAGATATACCATCAAGATGTATCAGAGGATGAAGTCAACGGTGGAAGCTCTTGGGTTGTAGATCTAGATGTCGGACATAAAGCATATTTAGAGTATAAAGGTCAACCTAGAAACTTCAGTAAAATGACAATCCATAAAACATAATTATGCCATTAAACATACCACAATCTGTTTTCGATAAATATTATGATATTATAGATTCAACTTTTGATATTTTTGGATCTACATGTCAGTTAGTATCTATAGAAAAACAAGAAGTATTTACCCCTGATGACAACTTGCCAAATATTAATACTATTAATGACCACAGGCGCAATGGTGGAGGTGTCAGAAAAAGAGGCACTGTAATAGTTAAAGAGGTGGAAGTTTTTACAGATGTAAAATTAAAAATTTATTGGGATAGTAAACAGTGGGTGCAAGTTACAGACTCCTTAGTAGCTCCCAATGCTGCTATACAAACTGTAGGATTTATGAAAGATCTTAGTAAAGTTTTATCAGCTAATTCTTTAATCGTTCACAAAAATGTATTAAATTCTGTAGAGATGAAGTTTGAAAGAATTGGTGGTCATATCCCTATGGGACTTAAGCAAGATAAATATTTTGCCTGCTTTTGGAAAAGGATATCTTAATGCCTATAAGATTAGTAGACAGTATTAATTTAATATCAAGTAAAATAAATAAAGCCTGTTCTGAAGAATTAAATGCTATTCTTCCCGGCAAAAAATATAGAATTATGTCTATCGCTAAACGTCTAGCATCTAATTGGATTATATCTCAGCCAGAAATGGATTCCTTATCTGGAGGTTTTTTATCTGGAGCGTTTGGATTGTATTCAGGAACTGAAGCTCAAGCTGTAAACAGCATTAAAAATTCAGTAGAACAATCAATTGAGGTTAATGTTAATACAGTTAGTAATAGTTTACATAAGGGTGGTATAACTATTAATTTTCAACCAAGTACTTTTACAAATTTATTATCATTATCTGAAGGTCATGTTTCTTATTCTGGTGGAGACTTGCACTGGTTGCAGTGGTTGCTGGAGCAGGGGGATGCAATGATAATTGTTAATTATCGTTATTATCCAGAATCTGGCATGGGTCGTTCCAATAAAGGATTCATGAAAAAAACTGGAACGTTTAGAGTTCCCCCTCAATTTTCTGGTACTGTTGATAACAATTTCATCACAAGGGCGTTAACTGGTCCCGTTCAACAAAAAGAGTTGAACAGAGAAATTATAAATATAATTAAATCATGAGCTTTAAAGGTTTCGACAATATATACGATCAGACTTTAAACAATGAGATTCAAGATAATCTCATTGAGTACTTTGATTGGAATTTGCTAGAAAAAGCTAATTACTTTAATGTAGATTTGAATGAACAATCCTATGGTGGTAATGATTACTCTTTGTTAACATTGTCATCAAATAGTACTTTTGATTCGGGAACTGCTTGGGATGGGTTTCGTAAGAACTGGGTGTGGCAGAGCGGAATTAATCCTAGCGGTTTACCTCCACCTATAGTTGGTACAGATGATTCTCTTCCGGGGATATCTGGTGTCTATGTTGATGATACATTCCATCCATCAGATAGTACTGGCGCATATGCTCATAATGTAGACTATTTTAATGGTCGTGTTGTATTTGACACACCCATACCTACGGGTAGTAAAGTACAAGCTGAATTTAGCTATAAATATATTAATGTATTATATGCTACTTCTGTTCCTTGGATAAGGGAGTTTTACTTCAATACGTTGGATGTTTCTAATCGCCAAACGGTTAGCATTCCACCAGAGATGCAAATACAGTTGCCAGCTATAGCTATAGAAATAGTACCAAAACGAACCATGAAGCCTTATCAGCTAGGCGCTTTAGGACAGTTTGTTTACACGGATGTTCTTTTCCACTGTATCGCTGAAGACGATCAAACTCGCAATAAGTTAGTAGATATAGTATCTATGCAAAATGACAGTATAATACCAATGTTTGATACAAATCAAATATCTAAAAACGATGCCTTTCCTTTGAATAATTTTGGATATCCCGTATCTGGAGCTTTAAGATACCCAGACTTATTATCAACTTACACTGGAAATAGCTTTGTATTGCGAGATATTAACGTGCAGGTTATAGATATGATAAACTCCAATTTACACGCTGGAGTCGTTAGATGTACTACTGAGTTGATATCTCTGAAATTTTAGCGTTTTAGTGTATAATAATACGACCCCCTCATTAAGCTTACTTTAAGGAGAAATCTTATGTCCAATAGAATTTTTTACGCTGTTCAAACGGTGGACATCGGCGGTGTAAACACTGGCTTTCAAAGTGTTTCCGTCAATGCGTCTGTTGATTTTGAGCAGGTTTTTGAACTTGGTTGTCTTGAGGTTTACGAAAACCTCGAAGGTGTGCCAAATGTCGAAATTACAGCCGAAAGAGCATTCCCAACTGCCACAGCTGGTGGCACTCTTTGGAACAGCTTTTCCACAGCAAGCAACAGCACCGCTGCTAAAGCAGTTGCTTCTGCTGCCATTGCGCGCCCAAATGTAAATATGGAAGTCGCTGATGATAATGTCGTACCATATTCATCGACTGGATTTGTACAAGCTACTGGTATGTATGTTAGCTCTTGGAGTTGCAATTTCCCAGTTGAAGGCTTTGCTACAGAAAGCGCTACCCTTGTTGGTAATGCTTTATCTTGGACCGGCGGCGCAGGTCGTGATGTTGGTGATGCATGTCAAAATGGTACGGCAACTGGCCTCGTAGTGCGTCGTCAAGATGTTACAGGCTATCTCGGTCATAAGCTTCAGAATGTATCCTACAATGTAGATATTGGTCGTGAAGATTTGTTTGAATTAAGTAGGAAGAGTCCTTACTTTAGAGCTGCTACGTTCCCAATTGAAGTTACTTCTGATTGGGAATACTTAGCGACCACAAGTATGGAGTCTGATGCTCTTACCTTTACTGCGGAGCAAAATAGTGATGCAACCACGGCTACAAGCAAAGGCTTTTTTGGTGGGCTGGTAGATATTGGAAGTGCTGCTCGACTTACTTCCACGAACTATTCAGGCGGTGATGCTGGCGGTGGTAATGCTACTGTAACTTATTCATATGTAACATATAATGAGTTAAAGACAAGTAGATAATTTTTTTAACTTTAATAGCTTATTAGGACATGGATAATAAACAAAAGGATTTCTTTGTATTATCAATTAGAACTGGTATGTTTCTTGAGGGGTTAATCAAGATTCTGCCTTATAAGCTAGACAATCTGATAGAGTCTCATCATGTGTACAGCAATGCGTATGATGAGGCTCTTGCAGATGGGTTAATGACATCTGCTGATATAGATGGATATATGGAAGATAATGGACTTTGGACAGAGTACGACGAGGAAGAATTGAAAAATTACAAAAATAAAATTGATGACAAAAAGTTAAAGATGTACAATTCTCGTACTAAAAAACCTTTTGTAGAAAAAGAACGCAGAGCTTTAAGAATATTGGAACAGATGAATATTCAGCATCTTTCCAAAAAGTCTTCCTTATTTACCCAGTGTTGTGAGTCAATGGCTGATAATGCTAGGTTAGATTTTTTACTAAGGAAGCATTCGTTTATAAATGATAAGGCAGTTGCTCCTGATTTAGACGCAAACAGTCTTATTAGAGCTTATAATGAAAGTGTATATCCAGACACCGTTATCAGAGAGTTAGCAAGATCAGAACCTTGGCGTTCTTTATGGGCTTCTAATAAGCACGTAAAATTTAAACTATTCTTTAATAAAGAAGACGAAGATATAACAATAAATCAGAAATCAATTGTTTTATGGTCTACCACTTACGATAGTATACAAGAAGCTATGGAGCCTCCCTCTGAGGATGTAGTTGAAGACGACGATCTCTTAGACGGCTGGTTTATATATCAGCGAAGAAAAAGAGAAAGAGAACAAAAGAAAAAAGATCTTGAAGATAAGATTACATCACCAAAGGGTAAGAATGCAGATGAAACTTTTGTTATGGTTAATAAAGAGGAAGGTTTTGACGTTAGTGATATTAATGCTATGAATGATCCATCTGCACAATTTATTAAAGCCAATAGAAAGCGTCAACTTCAAAAAGAAGGCAATGTAGACTATACAAAATTGGTAGACGTACAACAAAGAGGTAACGCAGAAGCGGCCCAAGAACAGAGGCGTAGAGCCGGTGGGAAGTAGGAGATTTACAAGATGGACGGTAAATATAAAAAACAAAGAAGTGATAAATATAAAGAACAGTCTAAAGAAAGACTTTCTGATAATATAAAAAAGAAAATAAAAACTACTATGATTGGCGCTATAAGTAGTATAGAGGATCATTTTGGTGAATTGTTAGATTCTGACGAATCTTTATCTGCACTATTTCAAAATGTTAGAGCAGATATATTAGATAAGGGTAATCATCAGCTGCGTAATGTTGATGTGGAATTGTCTCAGTACGACGTAGAGTGGAATAGGTATAATTGTACAATGCCTGTAAGAACATTTAAAGGAGAAGACTAATGACTAAGGAAAATAAAAAAGAAAAAAATGTTGAAGTAGAACTTGATGATGGAAGTAAGGTTTCCATCCTTGTGAAAAAACCATCTTCTAGCTTGCTAACTAAAGCACAAAAGTTAGGAGCTAAGATTTGGACAGACTCCGTTAAGGAAGGTTTGTTTACAAAACTAAGCCTATCTGAGTTTATGAGAAAGCAGGGTATTTGGGATGATACCAAAAGTAATCGTCAAGCATTGCTGACTTCTGACATTCAACGCTTAGAGCGCGAAATTGCCCTTGGGGTAGACGGTAGGAAGCTGAAGGTCTCTGAAGGTAAACAACGAGCGTTAGACCTTAGAAGGGCTAGAAACAACCTTAGAGAGCTTATTGCTGAACGTATAGGATTAGAATCTAATACTGCTGAAGGTCTTTCTGATAATGCTAAATTTAATTTTTTAGTTGCACACTGTACGTACTATGAAAATGGAGAAAAAGTGTATAACAGTTTATCAGACTATGAAGAAAAATCTGACGATCCAGTAGCTTTCTCTGCTGCTGCTGCTCTTGGAGAAATGATTTACAATCTGGATAAAAGCTATGAAGAAAGCTTACCAGAAAATCAATTTCTTAGAAAGTTCAACTTGGTTGATGAAGATCTAGCCTTAGTTGATCAACAGGGCAATAGGGTCGATGTTGACGGTACACGAGTCAATGACAAGGGTTGGCTGATTAATACGGGAGGCGCAAGAATAGATAGAGATGGTAATCTTTTATCCGATGAGGGTCAGCTTATCCTTCAGGCAGAATATGAAGATGACATCAACGTACCTGTCGAGAAAAAGAAAAGTCTTCCAAAAAAGAAATCAGTTAAGCCAGAAGATGTAAAACACGCAGAAGATGTAGAAGACGCAGAAGACGCAGAAGATGTAGAAAATGTAAAAGAAGATCCAGAATAAGAATTAGCGGACAGGCTCTGACAGTGCGAATGTTATTCATAACTAGGAGAAAAAATGGCTAAGTTCGTACTTACAGCAGAAATTGTTTTACAGGCACCAAAAAATGTTAATCAGGTTGTTAGTAATATTCAGTCTCAGCTGAATAATATTCAGGCCAACGTTAATATTCAAGGAGCTACAACAGCTAATAAGCAGATACAATCACTTACCGCTTCCACTAATCAGGCTTCTTCAGCTGCTGAGAAGATGGGTAAGTCTTTTACTGCTTCTGTCAGAAGATTCTCAGCGATGGCAATTGCTAATAGAGCAGTTAGTTTATTTACTAACACTCTCAGCGGAGCTATTAAAGAGTCCATATCTTTTGAAAGAGAACTTGTTAAAATTTCTCAGGTCACTGGCAAAAGCATAAATCAGCTATCTGGTCTTACTAGCGCTATTTCTAACCTATCTACATCCTTGGGCGTCTCTTCTCAAAACTTACTAAGTGTATCTCGTATTCTTGCTCAGACAGGTTTATCTGCTAAAGATACTGAGATCGCATTGGGAACGTTAGCTAGAACAGAGTTAGCTCCTACGTTTGATAATATTACACAAACGGCTGAAGGCGCTGTTGCTATCTTGAACCAGTTTGGTCAAGGTGCTGGCGCTTTGGAAGCCCAGCTCGGTTCTTTGAATGCTGTCGCTGGTCAGTTCGCTGTCGAGGCAGGCGACTTGGTTGCAGCTATTCGTAGAACTGGTGGTGTGTTTAAATCTGCCGGTGGTGATCTTAACGAACTTATTGCTTTGTTCACCAGTGTTAGAGCAACGACGCGAGAATCTGCTGAGAGTATTGCTACTGGTTTACGTACTATCTTTACTCGTATACAGCGTCCTGAAACTATTGACTATCTTAGACAGTTTGGTGTAGAGCTAACTGATATAGAAGGTAAGTTCGTAGGTCCGTATGAAGCCACTAGAAGATTGTCTCAAGCTCTTGCTGGTCTAGGAGAACGAGATTTAACTTTTGTACAGATAGCAGAACAGCTTGGTGGATTTAGACAAATTGGTAAAGTTCTTCCTTTGTTACAACAGTTTACAGTCGCGCAAAGCGCCTTAAAGGCTGCTCAGGAAGGTCAATCTTCTCTTGCTAGTGATGCTGCTACAGCTCAAGCTGCTCTTGCTATACAAATTACAAAGGTAAGAGAAGAGTTTGCTGAACTTGTTAGAAATTTTACTTCCAGTACTTCTTTTCAGTTGATGGCTGATACTGTTCTTAATTTAGCTAGTGCGTTAATCAAGCTTGCTGATTCACTATCCCCCATACTTCCTTTGCTAACAGCTTTTGCTGGCATAAAACTTGTTGGTGGTTTGGCTTCAGGATTAGGCGGTATTAGTAAAAGTCTTGGATTTAACCAAGGTGGCAAAGTAGAACATTTAGCTAGAGGTGGTATGGTTCCGGGTACTGGAAATGGCGATACTGTGCCAGCTATGTTGACACCCGGAGAATTTGTCATCAAGAAAAGTAGTGTTCAGAAGCTAGGTGCTGAAAATTTAAGCAGAATGAATAGTGGTGGCACTGTTCAGAAATACGCTGATGGTGGACAGGTTAACGTCAAAGTTAAAGATGGTGCTGTTGGTGGTTTCTTCTTAAATCCAGAAAAAGGAAATGACAGAGATTTCCCAATTAATGTTAGGTCTCCGGGTATGAAAATTACTAATCCAAACATTATATCAAAATTTAAAACAGGAATTCCTGAGGCATCGGCTAGTTTTGACGAACAATTAAAATCGCTTCTTCCAGCTGCAAGAGCTAGAGTCTTTGGAGGAGTTAGTAACACTGGCAAAAAAATGGTCAAAGGATCAGGGTTTAACTCTAACACTAAAGTCCGCCAAAGCGAGGCTCAAGGGAATAAAGAAGTAACATTTAAAGATCTTGGATCAGTGGGAGAGAAAAGACTTGAACAAGAAGTAAATACCGCTAGTAGTACTAAAGGAAGCGGTGCAGGACTTTCAGTTTCTTCCATAACTGGAACTGGAAAAGGATACCTTCCCGGAACTGATATGAAACAAAATACTTCTGTATCTAGCGCTGTAGGTTTAGCTGCTCAAAAGATTTTAACTCAAGGCGTTGAGCAAGCTTCTCAGCAGATCGCATCTTTAGCTAATTTTGGAGGCGCGATTACTCCCAACAAAGACTTGGAAAGCGGTGGCAATAGACTTGCTAATGATCCAAACGCAAAAGCAAGCGTTGAAGGATTTTTATACGAAGGCGTTATCGACTCTCTTACTGGAGCAAAGCTTGCTGGTGGTCAATCCTCTTTTGACTTTCCTTATTCTTCTATCAAATCTCATACTGCTGCATTACAAAAGTTCTTTTCTCCAAGTTCTAGTCTTGACAGCTTAGTAAATGCAGATGCTAAACGTTCCATAGCTTTGGCTCCTACTATTGGTCCAAAAGTATTAGGAGATATCAATGCTGGAAATATAAAAGGATACGATATTTTATCTAACGGAACTCCAGCAAAGCTTGCTGCTGGTGGCGCAGCACGAGGGTCGGACACAGTTCCTGCCATGCTTACTCCCGGCGAGTTTGTTGTTAATAAAAGTTCTGCTAGTAGTATAGGTTACGGTAACTTACACAGAATGAATAAGGTCGGCAAGTACGCTAAGGGTGGAGTAGTTCACAAGTTTGGAAGTGGCACTGGCTCTGGAGGTGTTCCTTCTGGTGGTGGAGCTGGAATTGATATTACTGGTTTGCAGGCTGCTTTGGGATCTTTAACCAGTTCTTTGACGGAGGTTATGGCTGAATTACAAGCTTTTAGCGCTGGAGTAACTAATTCAGTTACTAGTAATTCAGACTTAAACAATTCAACTAAGGATCTTAATGACCAAAATGATCAAAATATTAAAACTAATAAAGATGTTGAAAAGTCTTCAATGAGTATGATGATGGGTTTAATGGCAATGTCAACTGCCGTGTCGTATATCACACCAGTTATTGACGAAACTTCAGGTTATTTTGACTATCTTGCCAATGCCGTTAGTTCAACTATTATGCAAATGATTGCTTTGGCTGGCGTTATGCAATCATTCACTTCTCTTTCGGTTGTTGATATCGCAACAAAGGGTATCACGAATCTTACCAAGGTAACGTCAGATTTCGGAGGAAGTTTAGCTGCTGCTGGTGCTTCTACTAGGAGTATGGCAAAGTCTGTGTATTCATACATTGCATCTATATTTACTTCTAGCGCTGCCAACACAGCAAACGCTGCTTCATCAGCAGCCAATACAACTTCAAATGCTCTTAATACTGTTGCTCAAAATACTAATTCTGTTGCTACAATGATGGCAGCGATGAGCGCTTTGTTTCTCTCAAGTACCCTTGGCGCGGTTATCGCTGTCTTTTTAATTCTTACTGTAGCAGCCGTTGCTATTGTTGCTGCTCTTGGTCTCGCCGCTGGAGCCGCTGAAGACTATGCTAAAGCTCAAAAAGAATCAGCTATTGAAGACGGTGATGTAGAGAAAGCTGAAAAATTTGCTTCTGACGAATCTGGATGGAAGCAGTTTCAAGCTAGTTTATGGGCAGTTGCTTTGCCAATGTTTAATGTAGGTACAATAGCAGACCTTGTTAGTGGAGGACTTGAAAAACAGCATAAAGCTGCTATAGCTAAAGCTAGAGCAGATGCTTCGCTTGTTAAATCATCTGAAGCTGTAAAGAAAGCGCAGGAAGACGGAGCTGAAGCTTTCAAACAATTTGAAAATGGATTTATTTCAGCAGGGGAAGCATTAGCTAAAACAGCGGAGAGCGGTAAAGCCGTTGTAGAAAGTCAGCGTGAAGTTGCAGCTGCTAACATGGCAGCACAGCAAGCAGTAGTAACTTGGTCATCGACGCTTGGTCAGTTCCTTAAAAATCTTACTGGCTTTAGTTTTGGTTTTTCAACAATTGATGATAACCAACTTAAGGCCGATAAAGAAATAAAAGAAAGAGATACTAAACAAGAAGAAAACGAAGCTTCTTACGTTTCTGCTAATCAAAAGGCAATGAACGCTTTGATGAAACAAACATTAGCTGCTGGTGGTTCTCTACAGGATTTTTATAATATACTAGCAACTGAAAATCCTTCCTTACATAAGCTCGTTGCGGGTACAGAATCTACAGAAACAGCTTTTGATAATATGAGAAAAGAAGTTGAAAGAACGAGAAAAGCATTTAATGCTATGAATCTTCATTTTCAATCTATAAATGGTAACGCTGCTGCATTGAGTGTAGAGGTTGAGAATTTAATGAGAGGTATGGACTCTGGAGCGGGGCAGCTAGAAAGCGCTCTTGCTACCATAGAGGTTGGACTCACCAATGCTGCACAAGGTTTGTCAGATCAGTCTTTTTCAAACGCTATGGGTGTAGCTATTAATACTCTGAGATCTTTAGGTGGTACAGATGCCGAGATCAAGAAATTTGAAGGTAATATTAGAGCTATTAATGAAGCTCAAAAGTTTTATGTTAATGCTACACACGACGCAAAAGCAGCAATGCTTAAAGATTTTCAATCGGGTAGAGGAGGAGAAGGAACTGCGCCTGAAAGACAAAAAGCTCTTGCTAAAGCCATAACTAATAATATACCTGATAACTTAGGCCCAGATGTTAAAAAGAGAATAGAAGATGCTATTGTAGGTATGGAACTTGAGCCGGGGGATTTAGACCAATTGATGGCTGGAAATTTTTCAGTATTAGATAAAGTATTGAAAGATCTTGGAGATAATACTTTAGAGCAAGTTAAAAAAGCTTTTGAAGATATGATTAAGATTGAGCAGCAACGTCTAATTCTTGTTCAACAACTTGTCGCTTTGGAGCAAAAGTTGATTGATGCTAAAAAGGGTACTGCTGATGTAGAAATTGAAGCTAGGGAATTAGAAGAAAAGTTTGGCGGTCGTAAGTTCAGTCAAGAAGAGCGTCGTGGAATGCTACTTGATAAAGGCAATGTAGGTAATAAACAAACAGGATTGCCAGATTTAAAAACTGGAAGTGGACAAGAATTTAGAGAAAGAAATGAAGCTGCAAAGAAAGCAGCAGACGAAGTTGGTGCTGTTAATAAAGCGGCTGCTACTTCTCCTACAGCCAAAGAAGGAACACCAGAGTTTCAAAAACAAAAACAACGACAGCTAGACGCGCAACAAACAAAGAATACTGAAGACTTTCAGAATAAAGAAGCTGGTGTTAATAGTTTTGCTAAAGATGAATTAAAACTTAAGAGAGATTTATTAAAGAGTATTGAAAAAGAAATTAAAGCAATTGAAGCTAAAGAAAAAGCAGAGAGAAAAGCTGCTGATGCATTACTTGGTGGAAGTTATGAAGATTTTGTAAATGAGCTGGCTGCACAAGGAGCTGTCGCCGCAGCCGCCACTGGTGATGCTACATTAATGTCTGGTTATAGCAGGACTGATTTTGGCAGAGGTAGTAAAAATCTAGATGAGATGGAAAAAGCTGGTGTTGATGACTTGTATGGAATGGATATTTCAGACTTAAATGTCAAGACTAGAGAAGCTGGCTTACGAGCTGGTGGAATTTATGGTAGGCAAAATCAAGAACTTGCTGCTGCTGGCATGGGTAAATCTGACGAAGTTAAAGCTTTAAACGCACAGGCAAATGAAATAATTCCTACTATGCCAGATACTGCTAGGATAGAAGAAACACTTCTTGAAAATCAAATAGATGTTACAAAAAGATTAATAGAAAGTATAAAAGCATTACATGAGGCAGTAGTAGAAAATACTAATAGTAGAAAAAACAATGCTAAAGCAGATGAAGAAAAAGCAAAAGATTCTGAAAAGGGAGCTGGTGGAGGTACTGGAACTGGTGGAGGTACTGGAACTGGAACTGGAACTGGTGGAGCTAGTGCTAAAGATTCTTCCGCAACTTCTATGGTTTCTAGCGACGGTTGTTGTGATGGAGTTAGCGATGTTAGAGTGGTTAATGCTGGTGACTTTGACACTGAACCCCAAAAGGGTGATCTTAACTCAAAAAGCCTAGCTGGTATTCTAGCAAACAATCCTGTAATGATTAGTGTTGCCAAGAGAGCAATAGATTCCAAACCATTAGTTAAAGCAGTTAAAAATGCATTGACTCCAGCAGGAAAAGCTATTAAGAATGCAGCTAAATCTACATTCCAAGCTGCAAAGAAAGTTATGCCAAAGGGTAGACCAAAGCCTGCCAGTAGTCTTGACCCTAACTTCATAGGTCCAAAGCCAGCTGACGCAGCTGACGCAGCAAAGGCAGCTGCTGCAACTAAGGCTGCAACCAAGACACCTGCTGCTGTACCCCAGTATACTCCACCTGCAAATCCCGGACCTGTTCCTAATAGACCTTTACCAGCACCTCCAAGAAGCGTAAGAGCAGCACAGGAACAAATAATTGGTAGTCAAGGACCACAAAATCCTCCTCTTCCTGATTCACCTATTGATAAAGAAGCACTTGATGCACTTGATGCAGCTAAAGCAAAACAAGCATCTGCTGGAAGTAGACTTCAGCAGGTAGACAATCTTGACGTTAATAAACTACCAGCTGAAGTTAAGAAGATTGTAGATAGAGTTAGACCCGCTAAAGGAAAAGATACAGCCAAGCTCGTTGAAGAGATACTTACTGAAGTTCGTCCGGGAGCAGATGGTATAGCAGATATTTCAAGAAAAGCAGAGATGGGGATACTTAGTAAAGGGAATCAAAATATAGATCTAAACAAGCTGTTGAAATCAGCATTTGATAATATGAACTGGGATGCTGATAAGTTATACAACAATGTAATTTCAGCTTGGGGTGGGGATATGACTCCCTCTTATAACTCACTTGAGACAGGCAGAATGGATGGGTTTAGAAAATCTCGTGTCCCCCAAATTGCAGAAGAGTTCACAAAAACACAGCCAACTAAGATTGATCCCAAAGGCATGGGTAGTGCTTATGATGAATATGCTGAAGCAGCTAAGAGAGTAAGTGATCTACAAGCTGCTGCCCCTTCGTCATCTTCTATTACAACCCCCATAGCTACTCAAGCTACTCAAGCAGCCAACAACATGCCAGCTCTTCCTGTTCAAGAACAATCTAATGCTAGTAAAGTTTTAGACGGTGTTACAGAAGCTGTTAAATCAAAGATTGACTCTGGGTTGGATGCAGCTAAGGGAGTTCCTGAAGTTGCAAAGGTTGTTAAAGAATCTTTGAAAGCCAATATTCCAAATATTAGTATGCCAGAAGTCAAAATGCCTGATCTTGGTATCTCTGATTTTGGGTCTGGACTGAGAGCTAAGGATGGCATTACTAATGCCACAAATCCAGCTAGCAAAGCAGCAATGGACGCATTGCCAGAAGCTGTAGAAGCAAGCAAAGCTGCTAAAGCTGGAGCTAATGTAAGTAAGGGCTTTAAGAATCTCTTAACTGTTCTTGGTCCAATTGCAGACGTTGCAGATGTTGGTGTGGGGGTCTATACAGGTATTGCAAGAACTGAAGAAACTCGTGGAAATCTTTCCATAGACAAGGGGTTAGACGATCAAAGCACTGTTTACAAAGGTTTAATAGGTGGGCTAACTGGAACACCTACTATGGGTGGTTCTGTAACAAGCTCATTGTCTGGTTTGGTTGGTGGTCCACAGGCTGAAGTTGGTAGCACTACTGATGTTAGTATGTCTGCTGGCGAATCTGTATTAAGAGGTGCTGCAATCGGTGCTACTGCTGGAAGTTTTATTCCGGGAGTTGGAACTGCTGTTGGTGCTGCTGGTGGTGCTGTAATTGGTGGTGGTGCTGAATTAGTAAAAGCCATAGGCTTCCTGCAACAAGCTGTAGAAGAGTCAACTAAATCTGCTGAGAAGGCAGAGGGTTTGCGAAACGCCACTAAGGATGAAACTGGCTTAGATGCAGTAGTTAGAAATCTTGTAGGTGCTAATGCTAATGCTAAATTAGATTTAGAAGAGGCTAGAGCTTCTGGAGATAAAGATAAGATTGCTTCAGCAGAATCTAACGTAAAAAATACACAACAAGCTCTTGACAATAATATACAAGAGAGAAGAGAAAAGGGTGGAGACTTACGTGGCACTGTCTTTACTTCTGGTAAACCCAAGGTTGATGCAGAGCGTCAAAAACAGCAAGCCTTTTCTGATAAAGTTGTAGCAGCTAATAGACAAGCAAGAGCTGACGAAGCAAAGGTAGCAGAAGCAAGAGCGGCAGTTGTTAAAGAAAACAAGAAAGCTGCTTCTCAAGAAAGCACTGGTCAGTTTGATTATAGAACTGGTCTTCCAACCCAGACTATGTTTGATATTCCAAAAGAAGAAAAGAAAGACCCAAATAAAGTTAAAAACGCATTAGATGAGAGCAAGAAGTTTACAGACAGTCTTCTAGACCCGGATGCTATGATTGCTCAGATGACTGCCGACAGAGAAGCTTCTGAAGCTGAAGAACAAGCTAGATTAAACGAAGCTAATATCACTACTCCTACTGTCAAGGTAGAAGCAGAAAACATGGAGGACGAGTCAGATGCAGAGAGAAGGTCTAATAATCTTGCCGCTACTCCTGAACAGTTAAAGGAGAGGGGGATTGTATCACTCTATACAGATGATGATAACCTGTCTATGAACGACACGTTCCAACCCGGAGATGTTAAAGAGCGTACTCCAGAATACAATGCTGAAACAAATAGAATGGCAAGAGAATCAGAGGACAGAAGCCTTGGCGGTAATCAAGATTATGCTGTAGATAATGATAGAATTACTCCAAGTAAAGGTTTCTCGTTTAGTGATGATATAAATCGTAATTTTGGGATCTCTGGTGAAGCCCCAGTAAGTGATAAAATTGTCCAACCACAGACGACAGTTCCTGATTCTGTTCCTACTACTATTATTGAAGCACCTCCAGCTCCCGGAGAGCAAACTTCTAAAACTCCTGCTCCAGAATCAACTGAAGGTGGAACCTCTGGTGGAGGCATTGCTTCTGCTTTTAACGCTCCAGTAAATCCAGAGAGATTGGAAGCTGCCAAACAGCAAGAAGAAAAATATATGCAGGATGGATCTGTTGAAGGCGAAGCTGGTGGCGAAGCTGGTGGCGAAGCTGGTGGCGAAGCTGGAAAAGAGTCAGAGAGTGGCAAAGAAGAAAAACTACCTAAGAAAGGACAAGAAGGAATCGCTGAAGCTATGTCCAAAAAGCAAACTTCTAGCACTGATGATTGTTGTTCTCAAACTTTAGATGTATTAAAACAGATTTTAAGTGCAGTTCAGAATATTGGTCAGTATGATCCTTCTGAGTTAGGCTCCATGACTGTGGCTAATCCCGAAGCTATTGCTAAACCTATAGAAGAAGCTGTTGGTGAAGAGTCTGCTAATGACGCCGCTAAGGTTGAAAGCGAGTTAAACAAGGCTCCACAAGAAACGAAAGAATTACAGGAAGCTAAAAAGGAAGAACAAGAAGAATACAAGGAGCCTAGAAACAAACTTGGACTTACAGCTTCTCAAGACTCTCAGTTAGAAAGAACTGCTAGATCTGAATCAGCACAAGGTAGACTTGGTAGACTCTCTGGAGCTTCTCAAGCTGGTTCTAAATTTAATCAAGGCAGACAAGATAAAGAACAGAGGGTCATAGATCAAGAACAGTATAAGTCAGCTCAAGATTTTACAGCTGGATTAAACACAGAAGAAAAGAAAGAAGTCATGCTTGGGTTTGATACTAAGCAAGACAATCCTTTCTTAGCTAAAGGTGACTATGATAATGAAAAATCAAATAACTTTGCTCAAATGCAACAGCAAAAGAGAATTGCTCACGCTCAGAAAACTGGCGGTAGGCTAAGGTCAGAAGATGAAAACTACTTAAAGTTTGAAGCCGATAGAAAGATTGCAGCATCTGCACAAGCTAATGAGAAAAATAAGCCACCAGAGCAAAAGGTGGATACAGCTTATGCATCCGATACAGAGAAGGCTATGGAGGCAGGCACTGGGAAGTTTGATATAAATACTCAAAAAGAAATTACTAATCCATTTTTACCTTTAATTGACAGTATAGATAAAGACCTAAAGATAGCAAAAGAAACTGGAAATTCCGAATCAGAAGATGCACTTGTCGATCAAAAACAACTTGCTGAAGAAGCATCAACTATATTTAGCCAAGTAAATCCAGAGCGTAAAGCCAGTGATGATATTGCTTTGTCTGGGAACTTCTATAAAGATGCGATTGTTATTCTGAAAGCTATCTTAGATGCTATTAGTAGCTGTTGCGGAGGTGGAGGTGTTGGAATGGGCGATAGCGCTGCTTCAGGAGATTTATTTAACTTTGTCAAGACATTCGACGAAACAGACGGCAAGGGTATTCCTCAAGGTGTTCCAGTGGATTCTGTTAGAGCTGGAGCTAAAAGTATTTCTAAAGAGGTGATTGGTTCTCAGGGAACGGATGGAATGAGCATAGGTCTAGGGGGTAAAACTGAAGACAAAGAATCTAACGATCCTATGGTGCCGATTCAAGCACCTCTAGCTCCCGGAGATCGAGCTGGAGATAGAACAGCTCAAGCTGAAGATAAAAAATCTCATTTACTACCTGAATCTTTAGGTGGTGATAATGGAGTAGCTTCACAATTTGGAGTCGATAAGCTTCCCGGATCTACAAACAAAGCACCTCCCGGAACTACAGAGGAAGCACCTCTGGGAGCTATCAAAACACCTTTAGGAACTAGAGAGGAAGAAGCACCTCTGGGAACTATACCCGGAGCTGAACTTGCACCTAAGAAAGATAAGGCAGGAAATTTTTACTTACCAGAGAAAAAAGAATCTTCTTTGGCAGTTACAAGCGAAAAGTATGAAGATAAATCTGAAGCATCTACAAAACAAGCTGCTGCTTCTGAAGCTAAATCTAGATCTGTAGCTCATGAAGAAAAAGTAAGCGAAGAAAGAGCTAGCAGAAGTCATTTACTACCTCAAGCTTTAGGAGGTGATAATGGAGTAAGTACACAGTTTGGACCTTCTTCTCCAAAGCCTTCTGGGTCTACAAACAAATCAGCTCCCGGAACTACAGAGCCAGTACTTGGTCCAAAGACTGCTATGCAAGCAGAACATGATAATTATTTTCAAGAACCTACTGATATGCAAGGTAGATTAGCAGACAATATTAAGAAAACAGAATCTCAACTTGAAAAAGATCCTAATGATCATCTGCTAAAACGAAAGCTTGAAAGACAAACAGCTAATCACGCCAAGATGGAAGGCCGTATGCAGGCAAGAAAAAGAAACGTAACTGCTAGAGATGAAGCAAAACAGGCTAAGGTTGCTCCAAGAAAAAACAGTTTAACGGGTCAGCTTGCTTCGATGCCATCATCTCTTGGTGGAGGAGAAAGATCTCAAGAAATTTCAAGACAAGTTGCTGCTTCTAAATCTCAAGCTAAAGCTGTGTCTGAAGAAGAAAAGGTAAGCGACGACAAGGCTAGGACAGCTAATTTATTACCTCAAGCTTTAGGCGGTGCGAATGGAGTAGATTCACAATTTGGACCCAGTTCTCCACAGCCTCCCGGAACTACAAATAAAATATCTGGTATTGTAGACGCTCAAACAGATAGAGACGCATCGTATAGACCTGAAAACGACTTAGCATACACTGGTGGTGGGGATCTATCCACTCCTCTTGCTAGTCAGGGTGAACTTACAAGCGGAGGATCTTTTGATAACGGTCAGTTTTCAGCTGGCTCTCCATTCCAAGGAGATTCGGGAGGATCTGATGTTGGTATGAAATCTTCTATTAGTCGATTGTCTGCTATGACTGAAAGATCTACGCCAGATTCTATGAATCAAATGTTTGCTAGTAATATGGAAGGTAGTGTTGGTGGATTAAATTTCACAGAGACAAATTCTATACTGGGAGCTATTCATCAGACGTTAATGAATATAGAGGTTAATACATCTAAGACTTCTCCAATGAATGGACCTCAAGCGCAACAAGCAAATGAAAATGGTAATCTAGGTAATGTCACCGATGCTTTTCAAAATATATTCTCTACATTTAATTCAGACTTTCAAAATGCTATATCTAGATTAGAAAATGTAAACATAGAAATTAAAATTGCTCCAATTAACGTAACGGTAGATTTAAACGGCGGTGCTGTGCTTTCAACATTAAAGAGATATGTGTCTGAAGAATTAATGAACGAAGTACAAAAACAAATAGCTCAATATCAAATTGGAAATAATGGCAAGCTTGCCAAAAGTAGTTCCACACTACCTTCTGGCGGTGGCGGTTAATCTAACGGGAAATTATATGTCAAATATATGTCCAAATAATGGTTTAAGAATTAGACTCAGATCTTCTGTTAATCTTAAAGCTTTAGCTAGAAGTATAATAACACCAAAGATGAAAATGTCAGGTGTTTCCAGACTTAAAGCAAAGGCTTCTGTAACTTACAGAGGTTTTCCTAGAGGTTCTGGGGAGGCTAAGACTTCATTATTTGGTTCTAAATTATTTGGTTTCGATCCTAATAATCCTAGTTTATATATCATGCCAATGAGGGTCTCTGGATCTGTTAGGATTAATACAACTAAAACTTTTATCAGAAGATGTACTACTGACTTGCCGTCTACTGTTTGGGTGGGTTTTAATGATCCAAATTATATATCCTACGGAAACTCTTCTATACCAGATAATATATTTACTTTTGTTAGTTCTAACACTCATGCACCTGCGCATTCTGCTGGTCCTAAAATATTCCACAGTCTTGCTACAGAAAAACAAAGGCGTGATAATTTTAAATTTACTGCTAGAGCTAGCGTACCTGTAAATAATCTTAAAGCTAAATTCCCAATTTCTGGCAAGATCAAGTCTAAGTTTTTTGAAAAGCTCAATGGTTATTTTGATCAGATAAACAAGATAGATAATTATAGAGGTACAGACAAATTATACCCTATCGAAGATATAAAAATATCTAATAATGGTATATCACTCATAAATGAAAAATTAGAAACTAGTGGTATTTATCGCAGCATTGACGAAGGTATAGTAGTTGGCAATATTACACAAAATGGAATGGCTGGTTCATTAGTCTGCGATGATGATGATACATTTATTACTCCTTCCTCTATATATACTCAGGGTAATTTTTTCTACCAGTGCGAAGTTACACCTCCTTCTATTACTCCTTTAGAAACGTTCTTATTTATTAGAGCTTCTGCTCCTATCAGGAATCATGAGTCAGACATACCACCTGTTTATAATATTAGAAACATTCGTTTTGAAGATCCTTCTGGAAATCTAATTGCAAAATATAAAGATCTAGAGATCAGAGGAGAGCAAGATTATACCCTTGAAGATCAACATCATTTTATAACTTATGTTACAGAGCCTGAAACAAACAATACAAAACTTAAAACTTGGCAGCAAAACTATCCAGTATTTGGAGAGCCTAGCGGATATACTTTAAGTATGGAGATAGAGGGTAATTGTTTCTATCACGCTTTTGAGCAAGATAGATTTAATAAAGGTTTTCAAGATGGGTGCAATCTTGACGATAAGTTTGTGCAGTCTTCTCTCTCAGACCATCTTGCTTTAGATGGTTCACCTCTCTCTACAGCTACTAACGGTTATCAGCTCAGACCAGTTAACGCTTTAAGAATATCTGCTATAGAATTGAGTAATAGGGGATTAGATGGTGGTATTTTAAGAGATAGTCAAATACCTTTATTCCTTGAAGTAGTACAAAAAGGTAATAGATTAACCAGAACTGTTTATCCAACTAAGGTAATGTCTTCCAGTTTTGATAGCGATATATACCCTACTGGTGGTGAATATTTATGGAAAACCTCTCCAGACATTAGAGGGAATGTTTACTATAATTCTAATGACGATAACAAAACTATTTTTGAACTAACAGACAGATTAAATAATATATTTATTGATGGTCATATTACTTTAGAGTCATCATCTCCAGTTGCTCACTCTGGCAAGTTGCAATTACTATACGAACATAAAACCCCATTCTCTATAAAAGAGGAGAGGGGAGGAGCATTCAATTTTGGAAATAAGTACTCAAATGGACTTAACAGGTCAGCTATTGAAAAAGTTATTGCTGATGACTCCTTTTTCGTCGTGGAAGAAATTACGCTTAGGCTAGAAGCCAGAAAAGCTGCTAACACTCCAGACTTCCCTATTGATATAGTAGGCTATAGTGATGATGGAATGTTAATTTCTACTCGTCAAGTTGGTGGATTTTTACAGAATGATATTGTGGGTGTGGGAGATGTTCCTAGAGTCAGTGGATATCTGCCAGTTAATGATCTTGCCATTTCTTCTAATCCTATATCTCGCAAAGAGTCTTACTATGATGATCCAGTTACATCTAATGATTCTGGAGACCATTACAAAATTGACAATTCTATAATGGTAGATAGTACTGAGTTTAAATTCTACGATATACCTCTTAAAGTTTATAAAGAAAAAGTAACTCTTGGTCAGTCTCCTGATTATACTATGAGTACTTACTTTGAATCTTTACATCTTGATATTTACCCTATTCCAACTGGAGCTTCAATAGCTAACGCGGGATTAATTATCACATATCAGCCAGCTGGCGCTTTAAAGATGTCTGTTCTTGGCTCTCCACCTGACAAAGAAATTGCAATAAGAAAGAATACACTTACTCCCGTTGCCAAAAAATCTATAGACAAACCTCATCATGCCAGCGTATCATCCCTGATAGAAAATATACCTCATGGATATGAGACTAGCGAAAGTACTTTAAAAACAAATTATTCTAGACGATGGAGAGGCAGTAGCGGCTCTGTTTCAGCTGGACCTTTTGAGTCTGATAGCTTTGGTTTTGGATTTTCGTTCCCACAACTTGACACTCCTTTCATACTTGGCAGATTTAATTTTAGTAGTATAGATGGAGAGACTCTATATAGTATTAATAATGGATCTGCAACAGGAACCTTTTCTAATATTAATACTGCTAACAGTGTGATTAGTAGTATTGCTGCTAGATTTCAATCTAATCATTTGTTTGACAATCCTATTAGACCTTACAAAACATTGGATTGGGTTCCTGCTGGTGACGTTCTAGAGAATAGAATTATTGATGCATTTGATTACGCAGTAAGAGTCTCTGGAGTAGATGGTCATATTAACTTTGGAGACATTCCTACTAGCGAAGGGTTCTCACTCTTTATTAGATTTTCACCAGACGTTACGATGTCAGGTGTTGGGTATAATCTGTGGGACACTGGAGTTCTGTTCCAAAAACAAGACTCTGGGCAAGACTTGGAATATGGATTAAGATATAACAATGGTAAGTTAGAAGGGTTTGCAAGAGAAGATGGCACTGGCAATACTATAGTAGTTAGGGATACAGTAGACTTTTATGACTATCAATATCCACTATCTGTACTACTTACATACAATGCTGGTAACAACCAAAAATTAAAACTATATACAGAGAATGAGATTGCTTCTTCTTGGAGCAGACTGAGAGACGAGTCCCAAGAGTTCGTCATGAATAGTGGTACTAGTGATCTTACTTTTGGATACTCTAAAGACAGTGGGTCTGGACTTAATGCATTCATAACTGAGATTGGACTGTCTTCCGTTCACCCAAGCGGTGGAGCGAACATAGTTGATGCCAATCCAAACTCTGACTATCAACAAGATTCTGTAGATTTATTCTTTAAATCACATAGCGTTTCATTTTTAGAGAGTTTAGATCAAAATCCTTTATGGCAATTTGTAGATGAGAAGACTGATGATTGGCACTTAGGAGCATTTAAATATTGCTCCTTTGGTAATGATTATGATATCATGAAGTCCAGAATTGGTAAAGACTATATTTATCACACTTATTATCATGACGGGTTAACCTACAAGGATAGGATTGATATTAATCTCCCTGAAACCTTAACCCACGCTTCTGGTTTATCTTATCATAGCCAAGTTGAAAATGACATGATTAGATTTAATCTCAGCGGTCGAGAAGATAGATTTTATGGAATTACACCTAGAATTCAAAAAGACTTACCAAGAAGTTATATCACGGAAGACGATGCACTACAAGTTAATACTGTTATACAGCATGAATCTTTTGGAGATGTTATTTGGGAAGATGGATCTAAAGGTCCAAAGATCATAGTCAGTCTTTACACTCCCGCTAAGGAAAGTGAATTACTACCGACTAAAAATTATGGCTTGATTAGTAGGCATTCACATCATGTCCATTCAGAAGATTGCTGGACAAAACTAGCAAGTATGTTTACTCTTTCTGACATTAAAGATAGAACTTCAGAACCTTGGTCATATTTTGAACAAAGCATTACAAAGCAAGAGTTAAAAGAAAATTATTTTGCTAGAGAAATAGACGAAATGTTTATTCAGTATGATGTTGTGTATCCATCAGGATCTTATCAACAATCTGATATTATAATACATTCTTTAGATGTTAGTTTGCATGGCGCGTTACAGCAAGAAGTTTTATTGTCCGAAGACATAGTATTGTATTCTTCTGGCGAAGCGTATCAAGAAGCTCAATTCGATCTATACACTGATGCTTATGGTGAAAGTTTTAGTGAAGACTTACCACTGTATAGTAGTGGTATAGCATTCAAACCCACCTCCGGGGAGTTATACTTGCAGTCATCTGGTATATATCGGGAGACTCATGATTTACACTTATATAGTATAACTGTTGGTACTTGGCCTCCTCTTCCTGACAATTTTGGTTCATTACCACCGCCTGTAGAAGATGCGATATTTGGATCTGAACAAGACCTATCTGATCCGCAGAGGGATAACGTAAAAATTCTTTTACCGTTTGATAATAACTTTAACGACATTTCTCTAAATAATCATTTACCATCTCTTAAGGAACTTACGGCAGGGGAGCTTTTGGCTAATGTGAATAGTCCTTTTGTATACCCACTTCTCTCAAGCAATATTGTTTTTGAAAATTGGCCGTTTTCAAATGGAAAATGTGCCAACTTTGCCTCCCAGAGAATTAATGAAATTAATAACAGATCATCCTTAAAATATGAAGGAGTTCAATTCGACCCAACAGAAGCTGATGGAGATTGGATCATAGACTTTTGGTATAGATTATATGGTACTGGAAATAACACAGGATACAAAAGGCCGATGGGAGCATGGCGAGTAATGCCGGGTTGGAACGCGACAATTTTTGATTGGGGAGCGATTCAGCAAGACAGACCTTCCTCCATCCACAACTCCGAACATGTCATGAAACGTATTGGTATGCGCCTTGGGTGGCAAAATGGTAGTCTCTTTTTAAATCTTGGTTTAAATTCTGGTGACGAAATTGCTAATCCTATTCCACCCACTGGACGCCCTTTCGACTATAGTGCGTTTGACACTACAGGTTCTATTGCCGCTCAGAGGGTTGGAGGTGAAAATGATGATCGGGAACTTGGAACCGCCCGTGCAAACATCACTCGGGATTACAATTTCGATACAGATTTTTATGGATATGAAGATATTAGAAATATTTGGACTAAGTTTATAATTAGAAAAATTGGTCAAGTTATTCAAATCTTTGTCAATGAAGAAAAAATAACAGAAGTTAATCTTGGTCGATACAAATTTGATTTTGTTGATAGAGTTTCTTACGATCCTTCATGGGATGTTCCAGAAAGCATCCCTCTTCAATTTTATGGAGATATAGGTCATAGATTCTTTTTAGATGATTTTAGAATAACTATGGGTTCAGCAAGAAGCTCTGACATTAATTCAAATCCTACAACATCTCCTGACGCTGAATCGAATGGCTTATCTATATCTTCACCAACACCATCCCGTGATCCAATAATAGAGCCACTACCTACAACCACTACGACTACAACCACTTTGCCGCCCGTACATGATGAGTTTGTAAGAATGGTTACTTTTGGCAGTTTGGATTTTGAATCATCTACAGTAAACTTATCTGTAGAATCTTTTAATCCTGAAATGAGATCTACTGTTAATCAATTAAATCTTATTCAACCAGATCCTCAAAAAGGTACGGGAAATACAAACTCTTTGTATATGTATACTTATTCTGAATTATCTGCTTATCAGCTGACTACATCTACAAATATTTATAACAATATTAATATGTATGTTTTAGGTCCAGACAAAACATTTACTTCTACCAGCACCAATCTTAACTTGATATTAGATAGTCGTAGTCCAGAGATAAATATTAGTAATAATTTAGATTTATATTTGTATCATAGAAAAATTCTTGGTGAATCTGAAAGAGCGATAGAAGCTTTCACTTGGGATGGAAATAACCTTGGAGAGTCTATAACAGTCTTAGACAATAGCTTTTCCAGTATACCCGCCAATGATGAGCTAAGAGGTGTTAACACTGTGTGCTATGGTGATTGTGATAAAGCGCTGGCGCTATCTTGTTTGGAATTAGAAGTAAATACCCACGACACTTTGTGGTATTCTCCTGATTGCGTAGAGGGTGGAGTTGTTAGAGGTTTTAGAACATATAGTAATCCAGACGTAAACGCTTTTGGTCAAGACTATCCATATGACAAACACTACTATGGTATTAGAAAGTTTACAGGTCTTGTTCCTCAAGCTCCTTATAACATAAAAATTACTGGCAAAACTGGAACTGATCAAATTTTAGAAGTTCCTAGAGAGTTAAAAGAGTGGGAGTATGGAACAAAAAATTCATCAACTGGAGATAGTGATAAGAATATAGATTATTCTGGTATCAAACTTACTGCACCACAAAACTCCATAGAAGAAAAACAAAAGTTTTCCAAAGGCTTAAAAGTATTAAAAGACATGGTTATTCTAGGATGTCCTTTTGAGAATTCAGAAGTTGGAGTGAATGATCTATTAGATCCATCTGCATACCCACTATCCCATGAGCTTAATAATAATGGTAAAATTTATGTATACAAAAAAGATCTAGAGCCACAGGGTTTTGATTGGACTAATCAGTCAGATAAATCTCCATATTCATTAGAGCAAGAGATTGTATTGCCTACTGGATTCAGAAGAGATAATTATTCATTAACTCAACAAGAATTCAAAGACGATGAAGGAAATAAGTTACCTTTCGATGCCGTTATTAGAAATTGGCAAAACATTGGAGAAGGAAGACAATTGGGTCATTCATTAGATGCCACATCTACTGGCGAGAAAGACATCCTTGTTGCTGGAGGTCCGGGATCTATTTGGTCTAGAAAGTTTAATCCTATCGTAACAACCCCAGTTCCTATAGCCTTGTTTGTATTTAATAACGAATTGGTAACTAATCCTGCTGGCGTAGGTTGGCGACAGATTACTGAAGAATTAAAGAATAGAGATTTGTTATATAAATATTTTGCTGATCCACCAGTTGAGTTTGATATTAAGATTATACTATTAGAACCTATGCTTGGCGCAGATATTCCATTTACACCTTCCGATGACTTTGACTTGCCAGCCCCAGACTTTGTTAAAAAGTATGTGGTAAGTAGGCATTATAATTTTGATTATAACAGTCAAGAATATAAAGACCAAGAAGCTGTAATGCTGCAAGAGTTAAAAGATATTTTTCATGAAGAGTTCCCCATTACGGGAAGTCCAATCCACAATGGATTGCCCCCTCTACTGGGTGTGTATATAGATAACTCTAGATCTCTTGGTGCAAAACCCATTGGATATTTTGATGACGACTTACGATCTGGTTCGTTAAATAAATTCTTGTCATATTATAAAGATTACACATTAAATAATGGAGTTAAATTTTACAATGGAACCCCGTCTTCTGGCAGCGTTAAAGTTACACTAAAAAATGATGAAGATTGGATCTCGCAGTCAATCTCTGCCATTCAAGATCTTACAGATCTAAATAGGCTTTCCAGTACGACAGATGGACAGCTGATTTCTGACAATTTAGGTACTTTCAATTCTGAGGCTGATGAGTTTAATGTCCCGCCGCCAAGTGGTGGAGCGGTATTTGTTTTTGAAAAGAAAGACGGTAGACCTTTTGAAGTAATACAGGCTATAGATTCTCCTGTTGATTATGATAATGATGTATCTGACAGATTTGGTCATGACGTTGCCATAAGCGATGATGGTAACATTATTGTTATCGGGTCTCCATACTCTGAACACGCTGTTCAAATATGGGAATACGATGAATACTATGATTCAACATTGATTAATTACATTACTTCACATATGCTAATACATTTCTTAACTAAGTATAGCAATATAGAAAGAGACAATTCAACGTTTGGAGAGGCATACTCTGTTTACGAAAATTATAAAGATGCTCTAAACACAACAACCTCTGTAAGAAATCTACGTATAAGTACTTACAATTCTATGTCAGAGTCTTTAAGGTTTACTTTCCTTAGAGAGTATAATATTAAAGCATATTATTTGATAAAAGAAATTACTTATAGTCAAGTATTTGACACTGGAGGTACTTGGCAGAAGTTGTATGGAAACTTTATCCCGACAGCTAGGCTTGGCTATAGTGTTGATGTCAACGCAGACGGTTCTTTAGTTGCAGTTGGTTCTCCTACGGATAGCTATGGAGAACGAGATGCTGCCATTACTTGGTTTAGATATGACTCTAATCAGGTTCAAGATTGGCAATGGCAAAACTATACAAACGCTGGAGCTGTTAGGCTTTTTGAAAGTCGTAATTTCTATCCCCATTATGACAAGGTTGTTGAGTATTATAAGTTTGGAAACTTACATGAACTTTTAAGCCCGGAAGATGATAGTGATTTCCACGAGTCTGCTTTACAAAGCATGTTTAACTCAGCTGGACTTAATTACTCAAGAACTAGTTTTTCTGAAGACAAGAAGATACCGCAAGACGCTGGAATGGCAATGATTATTACTCCAGCCATTGACGCTGCTAGCGATGAAATAATATCCAATATTAAAGAGTGGCTATCTTATGGAGATAGGAATTTAGTATTAGTAGGGAACGATCCTAAGTGGGAAGCCAACGGAGCGTATAAGCAGAGTAATGATATTATAAACTATATTTTGTCTGAATTAGATATTAACTTAAGGATATATGCTGCAAGGAATTCTTACGATGCGCTTATAGATGACACTAATATTTATAATAATGTTCAAGATTCATTTGTGCCAGCCAAGACTACTTATCCCATAGGTGAACCTAGTAAACTTCATGGGTATGGCGTTGGAGACATTAGGTTCTACGATCCGGGCAAGTCTGATATTTATAGTTGTCAACTTCCTCCGGGAACGAGAGTGACAGTAAATGGAGAAGTAGTTACAGACACTAGCGATCCATTCGCAATACTGGAACGGATAGATGGTGAAGCGGGCAATTCTGCTGGAAGAAAACTGACATATAGAGAATTACATAATAGATGTGAACTACCTATTATTCACGAGGGAGATATTAGAGCAAAGTATACAGATCAGTGCGTCTACAGAAGTTGTAAAGGTGAAGTAACATTTAATAATTTTGAACATAATTTAGCTTATATGTATGGAACTCATACGACATGCAACGATTGGCGCTGTACGGTTTGTGATGAGGTTTGTCCACCAGTACTGTCTGCGAATCACAGAAGTAGTAGTGAACCTATTCCTATAATGTCAGCTTATGAGTCAATATCAAGAAGTGTTTTTGTTCCATCCACGCCCGAGAGGGAAGTATTTAAAGAAGTAATTGTTGGCTTCAATACAACTAGTTCCACGGAGTTAGAGTTTGGAGAATTTCCTTATTCTGGTATAGACTTTGTTTGGTCAGCTAAAGAAAGTAACTATACGTCTCTAGAGATGAATATTAATCGCCATAACTCTCAGAGTCTATTCTATGACCCGGAAGAGTATAACGGAGAAGACGCTCTCCTTCAAGCACAGTCTTCTGTTCCTATGGAACTAGTAGAGAGAAATTATGATATTTCACCTCGTACATACTTTATGGCAGAGCAGACAGCGCCAGACTTCTCCAATCGTTCTTCTGTTATTTTAATTGCTGGAACGCTCGTTGAAAACAAAGAAGTTTTACTTTCTTCCGCAGGAGACAAAAATTTAAATTTTTACTTTAACATTTTAGCTAGAGACGCTCAAGGATCATCTAGGGTAGCCTTACTTGGAGGATTTACTAATAGACCCACATTCCAAAGTGGATATGTAGAATCAGACATTGAGATGCAGATGTCTTCTCTAGGTATCTCTTTTTATAAAAATGTACCCGTTAAAGATTTAAATGATACTTCTAAAGGATATGACGTTGCTTGGATAGCAAATACAGATCAATATCCTTCTCAAGAGGATCTAGACAATATCAAAACTTTCTTATCTAATGATCATAAAAAAGTAATTATTACATATGGACAAGACCCAAATATTACCAGAAGTGATGGCACTTCTGATGTAGACCAGTACATGATATCAGCGGCTCAAGTAGCTGGTTATATTTGCGAAAATCTTGGACTAAGTATGCAACCTCTTTTTCTTGATGCTAAAAATAAATTTGCTGATCGTTCAGACTCAAGACGATTCTCAGAGAATAGTCGGACGATTTCACTCAATGATCAACATGTAATAACTAATGGTTTTGACTCTGCTTCTAGGATGCGCGATGGGAGTGAAGAAATACCTGTAGTCATTAACCTTCCACCATTTGACAGAAGGGGTAGAGGCGTTGGATATTATCATGAAATTATTCCTATTGAATTAAATGGTGCAAATCCTTTAGCATTCTTCTCACCACCCGTTCAGAGTTTAGAAACAATTTCTCAGGGTAAACCTGCATTTAACACTGGTATAACTAAAGTTACATTTGATGTGCCAGAGCCTAGAGAAGATGTTCCAGAAGAAGATAATTATAATGCTTTTAGATTGTTCTTTACAATAAGTTCACAAAGTAGAAATGAATACGCAAAACTAGATTTACATGCTAATCCTGCTTCAACATATATCGAAGGTGCTGGAAATAAAATAAGTATTTTGGATCAAGCAGAAGATGGCACTGAATATGTAACTGCACTCCCATCCGGCACTGAACTTAAGCAGGTGGGATTTGCATTTACAGGCGATGAAACGGGCGCATCCAGAAATGCCAGAACATATTATCAGGATGTTACTATAGCTGGTGACAAGCTGGAAATTTTTGTAAGCAACAACCAAGACTTCCCTATACAAGAGAATCCTACAGCCATATGGACTGACAGATTGGTATCTATATCTGGAGTAAGACTTCCTGTAACAACTAAGTCAGCCTCTACAAGAATACCTATAAAGGAACTTCAATCAAGCACTGTTCCCGGAACAGAAGAATATTATTATGATGTAGACGTTGTTAGAGAAATTAGTACTAGTTCTGATAAATACTGTCTAGAAACAAACAGCGATATTTGCGAGAAAGATATTCCTATAGGTTATGGTTCAGGAATTAAATCCCCAGATATTGCTGATGGACCCGTAGTAGTGGCTCAAGCAATTTATCATCAAGCTGGTTTCTTTTCTGGTCATGATAAATCAAGAGTAACTGTTATTAGTGATCCTAGCTTAATACAAGGCAGAACTATACTAACAGAAGATCAGGAAAGAGTTAATCAAGGAGTTGCTTTTTTCCTTAGTTCGTTATACCCCATGACGTATGTATGGGGCTTAATGGATGAGTTAACTGACGAGAATGGTAATGGTATTGGAGGAAGGAAGTATGAATCTACTTTTAAGATTATCTCCCCAGAAAGATCTTCTCCTAGTAGATTAATTAATGCTTACCCAGAAAATTCTGGTTTGAACTATAGATTTGGTCAGCATTCAAGTAATGAATTGTCCCTAAATGAGTATTCTGATGATGAAGGAAAGAAACAAATTCTTCCAGTTCCTCCGAATAAATTTGTAAGATCACCGTTCGATGGTATGCTTGGGTTGATGGACGCTGTTGATCCGGGTAAATTTAGGAAACTTCCAAAACCTCTACAGCTTTCTCCGGGTGACAGATTTTCTTTAATGAAACCACCAGAAGCTGGAGTAGCGGCAAGAGAAGCTTATGAACAACAGTGGTATTATGATGAGTTCGTAAAATATGAAACTTTGCTTGGATCTACAACTAAGTTAGTTGACACTTACGAAGGAGTTACTTATGAAGATGCTAGTATAATCGAAAAAATTCCAGAATTGATGAGAGAAACTGGTCACGATCACCTAGACTTTAATGTATTCAATTCTGGATATCCCGGAGATTTGTTTGGATATAAAGTAACTCTGCATAAAGATAAACTATATGTTGGATCTCCTTTTGCTGCGTATACTCAAGAAGAAGAAATTGTAACTTGGCAAGATGTTATTGATAAAACTACTACAGGCATTTACGGCGTAGAGGTAGGATTCAATGGTGGTGCTGGATCTGTTTATGTAATTGAAAAAACAGGACTAGGAGATAGTGGAGGTGGTAAAGGTAGTGCCAACTATTCTAATGAAATTACAACAGGTATACCTTGGCAGGTTACTAAGAAGTTCAGACCAAGTGAAATTAGTGTAGGATATACAAACTTAAACGCTACGCAAGCTTCGGGAATATTTGGAGAGCATAATTACACAGACGAATTTTTAATTAACAACGCTCACGTTCCAGATATGTTTGGCTATAATATAGCTTTAGATGGAGATGTATTAGCAATATCTGCTCCCGCTCATAATTTTGAAACTCATTTTGAGAAAACTCCAGCACAGTTCATGAGAAAAGAATTTAATGAACAATTTAATATTACACAAGTTATTTCTCATGATTTAGCTCTTGCTGATAACAGAACATTGTTTCCCGGAAGCGGGTCAGCCGTTATTAATAATGGTGCCGTGTTTACTTATGAAAATAAGATCAGCGATTGGGGACAAAAGGTGCAATCTTGGACCCAAATTCATAAATTAATTCCTCAAGGTTACAACTCAAGAGTACAGGGATCTGGTGAAAATACATACTTTGGTCAATCTCTTGGATTGTATAGATCTAGAAGAAATGATGCAGATTATATATTAGCAGCTGGAGCTGAAAACCATTCGCACTCTAAGACTGATGGCTCTACCTTGGAAGGCGCTGGAGCCGCTTGGGCGTTCGATGGCATGTTGAGGAAGTTAAGACCAGCATTTTCTCATCCCGATACTTATATATCTGGAAGAATTTATGGAGAATATGAAAGTGAGAGAAACTATACTAAGTTTAGCTTCGCTAATGGAACTGCTTATGATAAGACAGTAATATATGAGGGAAGAGTTTTATCTACTATTAATGGTGAAATATTCATTGAGGCTTCTGGTCAAGATGGAATAGATAAAGGATATGTTACACACAGGCCATACATAGAAAAGATAGAAGGTAAATACGCATTTGGAGTCTTAACTGACGCCACATTGCCTATAGTTACTGAAGGAGATAATGAACCAGTATCTGGCGTGATGAATTTATTTAGTCAAGCTCCAGATCAAGCTAATGTGTATAATAATGTAGATCTGTACACTTATAACTCTGTGGTTAATTCTGGAGAGTTACACCTACAGACTAGCGGCGCTCTCTTTGGTCAAGGCACATTTGGGTCTGATTTTTACGAAGATACAGAAAGCGCAAAGGATATACAGGACACGATCTTTAAAGCTACAAATATTAGCTTTTTAGTCAGTAGAGGAGGATTTTAAAGATGAGGGTATTTGATCAGGAACATAAAAAACGTACTGGTGATATTGATATTAAAAGCGTTGCTTACGAAGGAACCAGCGACCTCTTGTACGACAAGGATAACGAGGATATTCTTTGTCAGCCTAAAGACATATTAGAGGATAGGGAGTTTGGTTTCCCAAAAGGAGAGATAAAATATACTACTTATGATACAGAAACAGAAGAGACCATAACTCACTTCGATTTTCCTGATGCTTTGCCTTTAGTTGAGACCAATACTACTTTTTTAGTAGATCGCTCTTTTAGACCTCAAGCTTCTTCTAAACACACCCTTACCTTTACTGGTAAAGTTTTAGGACTACCAGCTGCTGGACCTACCTCTGCTACTAAAATATTTAATATACAGAATCAAATACGAAAAGACTTGAGAGATAACAAGTATTGGCACATAAAAATAGTTAGAGACGATACATTATGTGAGTTTGCTAATTGCAGATTAATATCTATAGACTTTGCGGCTGGTAGATATTATAATAGTGCTGATTATACTATGACGTTTGAGTCTACAGAGTTAGCTACGGACGATTTAGAAACTTACACTCATAACATTGACGTATCTGAGGAACAGGGGATGGGATATGTACAGGCTGGCAACCTTGTTTCTTCCAGCCATTATGTCGCAAAGGTTAGCTTGAACGGAACTTCTTTAGACGCTCACAGAGCTGGACGCGCTCTTAGGCTAATAGCACCAAACAATAATGATATAGTTATGTTGGCTGGAGATTCTAGAACATTCAAAGCTCGCAACGTTACCCCTGAAGGTACAAAAATAGACCCAACATCTGGAAGTGCAACTTTAAATTATAATATGGTTTTAGTGCCTAATAACGTAGAACAAAATTATGTTGTTGGATTACAAACTGAGGTTTCTAGAGATAGTGACGGAGTTACACTTGGTGTCCAAGGTCAATTAAAATCCTTGGCAACTAACTTAAGTGTTCCTGCTGTGTTTAGTATTTTTCAAGAAAGTTTATTTAATATAGTAAAAAATGTAGCATCTCTCAACAAAAACGAAGAAGTAAGAGACGCCACTCTTCCTCTAGATAATTATAACTCTAATAAACATGGTTCTGATGTGTCTCATTCATTGTCTTTTAGTGAGCATGGCAATGTTATAGATTTCAATTATGAGTATGAAGTATCAGACAAATACAAATTGACTAATACGATCTATGAAAGAATTACTATTGATCACGATAGACCCCATGCAGCCGTTTCAACTACTCCCATACTTGGTAAAATGAATGGGCCTTTACTACAAAGCTTGTCTAGCGCTTCCGCTGGTCGAAAAACGCTGAATATAGAAGCTACTTTTGTTAAAGGTAGAAATATATATACTGAATGGGCATCTATGCAAAATTTAATAGTAGACGAAACGCCTCAAGGAGATGTAGCTTTTGACCTAGCGCTAGAAGATAGCTGGGAAAGCGCTCCAAATAAAGTACAAGCTAGTATGGAATGGATGTTTACTAATTCTTACATTTTTCCAACAATAGAGGATGATTGTTGTCCAGACGGTCTTGCAGTTGATTATATAACGATAGAAGAAAAAACTGGTAATTTAGAAGGTGCTAAAGTTGACATAGTTGACATGTGGCAACTACCGGATAGTCCTGATGAAGAATCAATTACGAAACAGTTCTTCAATGTAGATCCAAATGAGGAGCCGGGGTATGGAGCTTATCATTATGATCTTTTCAATGTCAGTCAAGACGGAGCTATAACTTGGGCTGGAGATGTTAAAGATATAGATTATGAGCAAAGAAATGTATATTTAATTCGTATAAAATGCAAGGTTACAAGAATAAGAGATCAAAAGAAATTTACTTATTTTACTGTTCTCAGAATACTTGTAAAACAGTATAACGAAGAAGCGGGTGTAGACAACCCCATGACACATGTGTCTGGTGATGAAGTTGTTATGGTTTCTAATAAGTCCGTATTCCCCTACATGCCAGCTGGCATCGTTGTTGCAGAAGTAGAACTAACAGATCCAGATTTTAAGGCTCTTAAACATGATGGAGCTTTGGGCTTTGAAGATATACCACTTCCTATATATAGTATCTCTGGAGGGCAGCATCAGGATTTATTCACGATGAAGGGCAGATATTTAATAACTGACGCTGTATTAGTTCCAGAAACAGACACTGGTGGTAGTGTCAAAGCTCCACTACAAGAGTACAATATAACTGTAAAGGCTCATGACGGAAAGAACAATTACACTAGAAACTTAGACATAAAGGTTTTATATGAGCAACCAAGTTAGTCATTCTTCTAATAAGATTTATATTTATAAACCGGGAGCGGCTTCAAAAAAGAGGTTTGGAGACTCTGTGGTCGATGGGGTTACTAGTTATACTTTTCCAAAACCTGCTCCGACTGTGGGTGTTAGTTCACAAGTTATTTTTGACAGGAGTAATGATGATGATTATGATCAAGGAACAAAGCATGATGAAATTGCCAGAAAAGATACTATAACATTTACTGGTTTTTTCATACCACCAATCGTTGACGGGAAACCATCACCACCTCCCGGCCCCGAGACAACTGCATGGATTTTTCAACAACACACAGCTCTTCGTGCTGCTGTTTTACAGAAATTTGTTACTGTAGAAATTAATGATGCAGCCGGTGTGTTGCTAACTTCTTTTGAAAATTGTAACGTTATATCTATTGACTTTCCAGAAGGCAATAACGCTCAAGTTGGTGAGTACACATTAGTTTTTGAATCCTATCACACTGACAAGATGGATAACGATCATATTGAGTATACATATGATTTTAGTGTTAGTGACGATACTAGTATGGGTTATTTTAATACAGCAGAGACTAAGGTAATAACTACTGCTACATTGTCTGGAACAGAAAGTATAACAGTAAATGCTTTAGATGTATTAGATGCTAATGCATTTATTAGAGCTAAGAGAAAATTTGCAGGCACAACATCAATTTATTTGCAGACAGGATACAACATATTAGACTTGAAGGATGGTGGTGGTGAAGGTGACACGACAGAATATCAAGCGGCTAACATTTCTTTTAGTACCACTACAAATCCCACTGATGGTACGGTAACATACGCTTCTTCGTTTATGCTAATCCCTACTGTTGGTTATAGTAAAAAAGTCGTAGGTACTATTAGCTATAACCTTGAAGATGACCAGCAAGAAGATGCTGCGACGGGTAGCGTTACAGGTAATATAATTGGAATAGAAGTAGGCTTTCAAACAGCCAAGACTCAGTATATTTCACACGCTGTTACTGCTTATAATTCTATAAAAGGTGATGCAGTAGATAAGTTAAAAGAATTTTTTCCTACTGAAATGGCAGACATAGAAGACCAACCTGTTTCAACAAGTGTTACTAGAAATTTTGGTAGTAGTTCTGTAGACTTTACATTAAATTATTCTGAAGATAATAGTACAAATTTTGAAGTTCCCAATGTTTCTTTTGAAAATATAAGCATCACTAATAATCCTCAAAGAAGAATTTTTGCAACAGTTCCTGTTATTGGTAGGACGACAGGTCCGGTTTTGCAAGACACTTATGGAAAAACAGAAAAAAGTAGAGAGTTTCAAATAGAAGTAAAGTACTTGCCGGGGTTTGGTAATGCGTCTGGTCCGGGAACTGAGTCTATAGAAAGTCAATATAAGCCAAATGGTAATATTATTTTTGAGGCAGCTGCTTCTACTCAATGGGATAGTGCTGAAAGAAGATTCATAAGATCCAAGACTTGGGTTTATGAATAAAACATAGGAGAACATAATGACTAAAGAAACTAAAGAAGAACTCAAGAACAAACTAATGGGACAATCTGGTCCTAACAGTTGTGGGTTTGACATTCAGGTAGACGAGACTCCTCGTTTAAATCCTACCCCGGTAGAAGCTACTACCACTACGACCACTACTACTACGCCACTCCCTAGAGATTTTGTAGCTACTACAACCCTTCCACCACTTGAGCAACAAACGTTTCTTGGAGCTTCAATAGTTTCATTTCAATGTACCGGCGGTTTTGGCGATAGCGTTTCACAGTTAAGTGTAAGGCTTGCAATAGATACTGCAAATAACGATGTTTGGAATCCTAACCTAGTTAAGGTTGGAGAACCAGTATACTTTGCTTTTGGAAACATACAAAGATATCCCCGACATGCAAATGCAGCAACTGAACAAAGTTTTTTTAGTGCTATAGACGATTTGTATAAAAAAAATAAACCTACTTACGATCCTTCGGTTGATCCTGCCGATTATAAACATAGTCATTTTGCGTTCGGTGGACTTTTTCAGTCGTGGGATTATAACCAAGACGCCAACAGTGGACAAAGCTATAACGTAACAGTTGTTGATCCTAGAGAAATTTTATCTAATGTTAAGCTATTGTTAAATCATCATGCTGGAACTACATATAGTAATAATAATCTTTTAAATATATTTGGTTTTTTAGAACATATTAATGCTGACCATAGACAGGCTTTTAATACTAAAGCTAATCTTAAAACATCATGGACAGTTGGCGCGAAAAAATTTCCTGACACTAAGATTCCCAAGACTCACAACGAGAATGCTTATGTTCAAGGAAGAATTGTTACTGGAGAAGGTATGTCTTTAAGAACAGAATTAGGCATACCAGCTTTTAGAATAATACAATCATTTAATGCATTGATGGGGATGCATGATTTTCCAGTTACAGTTGACGATGATAACTATTCTCAATACGGTGGATACATAAAGTTTAGAGGTCATTACTATCTTGTGGACCTGTCTGACCTTCCAATACCGGGACCATACTATATGGTAGGATATGATTCTATAAGCTTATTAGAGCTGTGCCAAGAATTTTGCGATGCTACTAATCACGAGCTAGCTGTTTCATTAATTCCTTTATGTCCGCGAGAGAACATCCCCACGCTTGTAGACTATTTTTCTAATTTTACGGTTCAAACATATAGAGATGATGGATCAGTAAAGAGACCGTCAGAAGATAATCCGGCTGTTAAAATATCTGGAGTAATTAAAATATCAACCATAAACAGGAATAGTAGTAGTGGTCAAGTAAACGCAGCTTATATAGAAAGTCTACCATTCGATTTAGAAAGTAAAGATATAGGTCAAGAGTTAGCAACTGAAGTGACGGACAAATTTGTTACAGGTGGAAAAGAAACAAATATGTATTACTTTGATGCAGCTCATGACAATTATCCATATACTCGGCATGGTATGCATAAGTTGGAGACTATGGAAAAAAAGCAAGTCATTCCGTACTATGGTCTTCTCGGTAGTAAGATTGTTACTATACCCAGAGGCGTTGGACCTTGGACTCAAATATTGTTAGATTCTTCCGCTTGTAAGGCTGCTGGGGTTGGCAACTACTATATTGCTACGGAATTAGAACTGAGAGCTGTTGATATATCCTTTGACAAATGGGTAGAATTTCTTCAAAATTATAATATACTTTTCATGGAAAAAATTACAGGTGGAGAGATTATTGATGGGCCTAACGACCATAGAGATTGGAATGCCCCCGGAAACGTTGAATGTACTGTTCCTAGATGTTGTTGGCCTCCTCATCCAGATGATCTGGCAGATTGGATACTTAACCCCGGAACGTGCAGTCCACCTTATGGATACCCGCTTTACTTTGGAAGAGCTACTTCCATTGGATTAACAGCTGGAGGTGGTGGAACAGGGTTAAATCCTAACAATGCTAGAAAAGCAGATGGTGGTAATGGTCCACAGAAAAATCCTATTAAAAAGAATAGTGGTACTTTTAGTCCGGGACCAAATAACGCAAATGAAAAACAGCCGAACTCAAGTAGAAATCAATCGGATGCATTTGAGACAGCAGCTATGGGATTTTTTGCCAAGGATGGTATGGAAAATGCAAAAGTTGTGTACGCATTTTTAAAGAACGTATCTGATCAGTGTCTAGGTAAGAAATTTTTAATAAAAATTCCACAACATCCTAATAAAGGTTATGGCTTAGGTAATCCTTTTGGTTTTATTCCAAGGCTAGATAATGGAGGTGTTGATACTGATTACGTTTATAACGGTGGTAAGTCGTGGAATTTACAAAAAAAAGTGAATATGTTAAAAACACCGCTTCCAATAGCTGATAGAGATAAAGGAGCATTAGAGATAGGTTACAATGCTAATGCTGGAAGTTACGAATTTAGTTATAATCCAGAACCAGAAGGAGGAAGAGATCCAGCCCTACCTTGGGGTACGGATGCAAATGGGAATCCAGTATATAAAGAACTAAACCTCAGTCCACCTCTTCTGACAAATTTCTTTTCTAGCAATGGTCGAACCCCTGCATATGTAAGATATCCACCTGCCTATAAAGAAATGGATGTCGATGGTTTAGATCCAAACAGTTTTTTAATGCACAAACCTTTCCCGAATGAATTACATTCATATACAACTCCACCTCCGGGGAGTCCAGAGGGCGTAGCTACTCCACCGACAACTTTGTTTGCAAAGGCAGAGATGGACGCTGAATATTATTTTAGCCCACCCACAATAAAAACAAACTTCCCCGTTTATGGGCAAGAAGTTGAGAAAGTTGAAAAACTAGATGAAGATAATGTAAAAATGATTAATCCTGAGACGGGGAATTCTACTGAAGCAAAATATATTAGACCAGCGATTTATCACCCATCTAAAGAATCGTCAGATAGCGCCTACTTGTTGACAGTTGATCTTGTAAAAGCTAAAAACAATGTAGGATTTGATTATTACACAGAAGGGGTAGACGTATTTGTATTAATAACCTTGCCCAGAGTTGCGTACACGGACGAGGGT